>Ga0209514_10001787_pt1 | contig 35551 bp, 29 predicted proteins | sample Subgrocontami58m_FD_187452 | JGI IMG/M metagenome (GOLD analysis project Ga0209514, IMG submission 187452) | Subsurface groundwater microbial communities from S. Glens Falls, New York, USA - GMW37 contaminated, 5.8 m (SPAdes) (version 3) | ecosystem: Environmental > Aquatic > Deep subsurface >...
TAATTAATAATATTGATGACGATCATCAGCAAATGCTAATGTATACGGTTCAAGACGGGCAAGAAATAAAAAACATGCAAATTGATTACACAAGAGTTAAATAGTAAAATATTATACCGAAGTAAATCGGCATCAAAAATTACCCGAACCGTGAATAACAGTTCGGGTTTTTTATTCTATTTAGATCTTGAATATTATTTCTTCTTAAAGAAACCGTATTTTTTTAGATGGAGATAAGCCAGATATCCAACTGCGCTTAGTTGAACGGCGCCAAGAATAGATTTCAATGTTTTCATACTTTGTAAATCTGCATACTTTTCTTGTAAAGGATTTAAAATGTTCAGCTGTAAATTATTTCGTATTTCATCTTGTTGATTTACATTTCCGGCCAACCGCATTCGTGTTTGAATCCAGATTGAAGAAGTATCATTTAGAAAACGTGTATTGAGGTGTAAATCGTTCAGTCCGTCAAAGTTAAACGAATATGGTGTTTGGTTGTAAAAATAATTGAAAAATATTTGCCGAGGCTCTTGGTTATTTAATGAATCTGTTTTGCTTTGTGCAACAAGTAAATTACAAATCATTAAAAATATTACAAACTTATATATGAATGTCTTCATCTTCATCGAACTCGTCATCTTTAAAAAGATCATCGTCTAATTCAACTTCTTCCTCGTCAATATTCTCGGGTTCGGAATCATCATCCAAACTATCTTCTCCTTTAGGTGCGGCAGAATATAAAACGGGATCCGGCTGAGCATAATATGTATCTCTCGATGAATAATTGTCGTCCATACGGTCCATTACCTGACCTAATAACTCATCGCTTAAATCAGCTTTCATTTCTTTTGCTTCAACTTTTTTCTCTGCTTCAACTTTTTCCATTCCTTGATCTGTGCTTTTCCACATCTCGGTTAGATCTTTTTTATCCAATTTGTTAAGACAGTTATCAATTTCTTTCTCAATAACCTTTATATCTTTCTGGTCCCAAGTACTTTCAGAATAAAGTTGGGATCTTAAGTAGTCCCAAAATGACTGTCCTTTCTTTTGTGGAGAAGGATTTTTTTTGAGAGCATTAACAACATCATTAACAATTTTTTTCATTGAAGCCGCCACTGTCCCACCTTTCAAATATTACCACCAATAAATTAGCAAATAAAAAGAAAAGTCAAACGGAGATTTTTCTACCAATTTTATTATACAAAAATTATTCTGTTCCCGGAAAAAATATATTTTTTTATATGAAGATAAAGGAAGAAATTCTTTTTATTTTATAACATACTCAAAATTGTAAATCGTAGTTTGAAAACAAAACGCCCCCGTAGTTCAATGGATAGAACGCGAGCCTCCGAAGCTTGCGATGTGGGTTCGATTCCCGCCGGGGGTACAATCTTGCGTGAAAGTGAAACGTCAAACGTGAAGCGTCTTATAACAAACATTAAATGAGGAGATTATGAAACCGCTTAAAGTATTTTTCTTTTTAATTCTTGTACTATTATCCAATCAATTTTTATCTGCACAAACCGAAGACAAATCTCTCTTATCGGTAGATAGAATTTTTAATAGCAGAGATTTTATGGGTGAATTTGCCGGTCAAACTCGCTGGATTGATAATGGGAAATTTTATACAACATTAGAAGTATCTAAAGATGTATCTGGTGGAAGAGATATTGTTAAGTACGAAACAGAATCCGGCAAAAAAGAAATTATGGTTTCCGCCAAGCTTTTAATTCCCGAGGGAGAGACGAAACCATTGGGGATTAGTAACTATATATGGTCTCCAAACAGAAATTTTTTAATGATCTATACAAACACAGCGCGCGTTTGGCGGCAGAATACAAAAGGCGATTATTGGGTGCTCGATCTTAAGACAAACAAGCTTAGTAAACTTGGCGGCGATGCAAAACCATCAACTCTAATGTTTGCAAAATTTTCTCCTGACGAGAAAAAAGTAGGTTACGTAAGAGAACACAATGTTTATGCTGAAAATTTATCCGACGGAAAAATTACTCAGTTAACTTTCGACGGCTCAACAGCTATAATCAATGGAACATTTGATTGGGTGTACGAAGAAGAACTAGACCTTCGCGATGGTTTTCGATGGAGTCCGGATAGCAAGTCAATCGCTTATTGGCAGCTTGATGCATCGGGGGTGAAAGATTTTCTTCTGATTAATGATACAGATTCTCTGTATTCTTTTGTAAAACCTGTTCAGTATCCTAAGGTGGGGACGACAAACTCGGCGTGTAAGGTTGGAGTAGTAAATGCAAACGGCGGCGAAACAGTTTGGATAAAAATTCCTGGCAATCTACGCAACAATTATATAGCAAGAATGGATTGGGCAGCAAGTTCAAATGAAATTGTAATTCAGCACTTGAACAGAAAACAAAATCAAAATGAAGTAATGCTCGGTAATGCAAGAACTGGCGAAGTAAAAACAATTCTTACTGAAACTGATGAGGCATGGATAGATATAAATGATGATTTGAATTGGTTAAAAAATGGAAAAGAATTTACCTGGGTCAGCGAACGTGACGGCTGGCGGCATATCTATTTAATATCGCGGGATGGAGCGAAAACCAAATTGTTAACTCTGGGAAATTATGATGTTATAGATGTTCAAAGTATTGATGAGGAAGGCGGCTGGATTTATTTTATGGCATCTCCCGAAAATGCAGCACAGCGTTACTTTTACCGTGTTTCGATGAATGGTAAGGGAAAATTGGAACGCATTACACCCAAAGAATTCAGCGGCAGCAACAGTTATCAAATCTCGGAGGGAGTTAATTATGCGATTCATTCGTATTCAAATTTTGATACTCCGTCAATCTCCAATCTGATAAGTCTGCCTGATCACAAAGTGATAAGAAAATTAGTTGAGAATAAACTACTGAAAGAAAAAATTACTTTGCTAAAGAGATTACCAACAGAATTTTTTAAGATTGACATAGGCAACGGAGTTGTACTAGACGGATGGATGATGAAGCCGTATAATTTTGACCCATCAAAAAAATATCCTGTACTCTTCAGCGTTTATACTGAACCAGCCGGACAAACAGTTGTTGACCGTTGGGGCGGCAGCGGATATTTATGGCACTTAATGTTCGCTCAAGAAGGTTATATGATCATGAGTGTTGATAATAGAGGAACGCCGGCACCACGCGGACGCGAATGGAGAAAAGCTATCTATAAGAAAATTGGGATTATAAATTCGGCTGATCAAGCCGATGCTGTTAAAGCATTATTACAAAAATATTCGTTTATGGATGCCGATCGGATTGGTGTGTGGGGTTGGAGCGGCGGCGGTTCCGCAACATTAAATGCAATGTTCCGTTATCCTGATATTTATAAAACCGGAATGGCTGTTGCACCTGTTGGACATGAAAAACTTTATGATACTATTTATCAAGAAAGATATATGGGATTAATAAGTGAAAATCCCGATGTATATGAAGATGGTTCGCCGGTAAATGTTGCAAAAAACTTAAAAGGTAATTTATTAATAGTTCACGGAACCGGGGACGACAATGTTCATTATCAAGGGACCGAACTTGTTATTAATGAATTAGTAAAAAATAATAAACCATTTACTATGATGGCTTATCCCAACCGAACGCACGGCATTTATGAGGGAGCTGGGACTACATTACATTTATATAATCTTTTGACAAGGTATTTACACACTAATTTACCGGCAGGTGCAAAATAATTTCTTCTAGCGAGTTGTTTTCTCTTCTACTGAGGAAACAACTCCTATTTATTTTTTGCAAATTCCTTCCAAGTTTACCAATTTACGTTAAGTCATTTCTTGATAAACCTGGAGCCGTAACATGCGCACAAAACTCCTTTTCATTTTTTTCTTTAATACAATTATTCTTACCGCACAAATTAAAGTTGGATTCTTAAATATTAATGATACAATTGAAAAGAATACAGAAGTAAAAGCAGCATACGATTTTATAAAAAATCAAAAAGACTTTTCAATCGAACCAATCAACTTAAATGATATTGTTAATTCTCAACCTAGCCTACTGGCAGGCAAGTTCTCAATTCAGCAATTCTCAATTATTTGGGTTCACCGTCCTGACTCAACAGAATTAACTAAAGAAGAAACAGATCCCAAGTTAATTCAAGCGCTACAAAGCTATGTTAAAAGTGGGGGAAAACTTTTCTTAACGCTTGATGCGATGAAATATCTAAATATTCTTGGATTCGAATCGGAACAACCAACTATAAAATATGTGGACGCAACTGATGATGGGTATGGAAGAAGACTTGGTTTACATTCGTATCGTTCACATCCAATCTTTGATGGTCTAAACGGCGGAGCTTACATTTTCAATCCCACTGAAGATTTAAGAACTCGGCAAATCGGATTTTTCGAAAACGCAGTACCGCAAAAAGGGAAAGTAATAGCAGTTGATTGGGCGTACATCACTTTGAAAGAAGATGCTAAATTGATAATTGAACATGATATAGACAAAGGGAAAGTTTTATCTGTCGGAGCTTACACGTATTATAGTTTGGAAAATAATAACCGTGCAAATCTTGAATTGTTTACCAACAATTGTCTGAACTATCTTGCCGAAAATTTAAAATACCCATCTGGGAAACAGTTCTATTGGAATTATTCTCCTGGTATAGTTTGTGAATTTAGCAGCAATATAAGTCCGATAAACATCGGTTCATCTAAAAAATGGAAAGTGGATTCAAAATCACTAAAGTTGTCAAAAGAAAAAGGATCGGATAATTTTTGGAATGTTGCCGGACAAAAAATTTTAGTGATGGGAAAAGAAAAATCCGGAATTGATGAAATATGGACGCATCCGTTTATGGCACTGCGTGATTATGAAGTTGGAATTGTTTTGAACGAAAAAGATTCAGTTCTTTGGCTTAAAAATTTTCAACCGATGATCGAGGTAAAGCCTGAATCATTTACGCGGACGTATAAAATAAAAAATTTAACTCTTTGTGAGATAATAGTTGCATCTATCAAGGAACCTAAAGCTGTGATGCATTATGAGTACAAAGGAAAATCATCAGCAAAACTAATAATTAAATTCTACAGCAATTTCCGTTTTATGTGGCCTTACTCGGAAAAAACCACTGGAAGTATTGCATATTCAACACATAAAAATGGTAATTCTTTTTCAATCAGTGATAGAAATGAGTTTTCCCTGCTTGCCGGATCAAACAAAAAATTTTCTCAATCAGTTATCGGTCAATATTCTGAATTCGAAAAAATTGGTTCTAAATTCAGAGGAATCAAAACTGACAAAATGTTAGTCGGCGCTTTAGCAGAAATTGATTTGAACAAAGAAGATAATCTGGATTTCATAGTTCACGCCTCCGCAGAAAAACCGCTTACCTATAATATTATTTCACCAGAAAAAATTTATGAAGACGTATTAAGCCACACACAAAAATTTTTGAACAACTCATTAATGATAACAACGCCTGATAAATATTTTAACGAAGGATACAAATGGGCGCTGATAGGCACGGATAGATTTTTTGTAGACACACCGGACTTAGGAAAATCTTTAGTCGCCGGTTATTCAACAACAGCGCGCGGATGGGATGGTGGACATAAAATTAACGGAAGACCAGGTTACGGCTGGTATTTCGGAAGAGACGGATGTTGGAGCGGGTTTGCACTTTTAGATTACGGTGATTTTGATAAAGTGAAATCGATGCTAGAATTCTTTAACAAGTATCAAGACTTAAGCGGAAAAATATTTCACGAGCTTACAACTTCCGGTGCAGTTCATTATGATGCTTCGGATTCTACTCCGCTTTATATAATTCTTGCCGGAAAATATTTACATCATACGGGTGATGTGGAATTCATCAAGAAAAATTGGACATACATAAAGAAGGCAATAGATTTTTGTTATTCAACCGATACGGACAAAGATCATCTAATTGAAAACACAAATGTTGGGCATGGGTGGGTTGAAGGAGGCGGACTTTATACGGCGCACACAGAAGTTTATCTTGCCGCTTGCTGGGCAGAAGCTCTTAGACAAGCAAGTTATATGGCGGAACAGATTGATCTAAAAACAGAAAGCAAAATGTATAGTGATGAATATGAAATTGTAAAAAATATAATTGATAAAGATTTCTGGAACGAACATGAAAACTTTTTAAATTTTTCGAAATTGAAAGATGGAAAATACAATTCAGAAAAAACAGTATTAGCTGCAGTACCGCTTTACTTCGAGACGCTTGAATCAAATAAAGCAAAAATAGTTGCTGATGCTTATGCAGAGAATTATTTTTCTTCGGATTGGGGTGTAAGAATTTTACGGGAAGACAGCCCGATATTTAGTCCGCGCGGATATCACACCGGCAGTGTTTGGCCTTTGTTTACTGGTTGGGCGGCACTAGCAGAATATAAAAATGAAAATTATGTGCAGGGTTATTCCCACATAATGAACAATTTACTTGTTTATAAAAATTGGCAACTCGGATTTGTAGAAGAAGTATTAAACGGTGCAGAATATAAACCTGGTGGAGTTTGTCCACACCAATGCTGGAGCGAGACAATGGTATTGCAGCCGGCAATAGAAGGAATGCTTGGATTAGAAATTGATGCCGCAAATAATAAAATAAAATTTTCTCCGCGGTTACCTGCCAATTGGAATTCGATAAAAGTAGATAAAATTAAAATTGGTAATAATTTTATTGACTACTCGATGAAACGTTCCGGAGGAAAAACTATTTATGATTTTTCAACTAATTCCATAACTCCAATTAAAATAGAATTTAATCCAACCCTTCCTCTGGGGACGAAATTTGAAAAGGTCACAATCAACAATACATTACAAACAATCAATCAGTCAAACAGCCGCCCCTTTTCTTTTGTACTTAATAAATCGTCGCAAATAGTAATTGATCACAAAAACGGGATTTCCATTCTGCCAAATGTAACCGAACCAAAACCGAATGATACTTCAAAAGGATTTAGAATTTTAAGTGATAAACTGGAGGGCAATATTTATTCGGTAAATGTTCAGGGATTAAGTGGCAGCAAAAATGAATTGAAAATTTATTTAGCCGATGAAAAAATACAATCTGTAGAAAACGGAAAAATTGTTTCTTCTGTTGGATTAGTTTATAAATTAAAAACTGAATTTGAGAAATCCGTTTCTAAGTATGTAAACAAAACAATTAAAATTTTTCTTAAACAATAAAGTTTATCATGAAAAAAATTATAATAATCCTATTTGTAGTTTCTTCATTATTTGCTCAATCGTTGCAAAAACATTTTGACACAAAACTTTCGATTAATGAGCGTGTAAATTATTTAATGAGTCAAATGACGCTTATAGAAAAAATCTCACAAATGGGTTACGATGCGCCCGCCATTGAACGGCTTGGTATTCCAAAATATAATTGGTGGAACGAATGTTTACATGGTGTTGCAAGAAACGGATTGGCAACAGTGTTTCCACAGGCGATAGGGTTGGCTGCTATGTGGGATAAAAATTTAATGTACAAAGTTGCTTCTGCCATTTCCGATGAAGCCCGCGCGAAATATCACGATGCAAGTAAACAAAACCGAAGGGACATCTATCAAGGATTAACATTCTGGTCGCCTAACATTAATATTTTCCGCGATCCACGTTGGGGAAGAGGAATGGAAACATACGGTGAAGATCCTTATCTCACCGGGCAAATGGCTGTTCAATTTATAAAAGGATTACAAGGGAACGATCCTAAATATTTAAAAACAGTAGCGACTGCAAAACACTTTGCTGTTCACAGCGGACCTGAACCGGATCGTCATTCATTTGATGCTGAACCGAGCGAGTATGATCTCCGCGAAACATATTTACCTGCATTCAAGATGAGTGTTCAGGAAGGAAATGTTCAATCATTAATGTGTGCATATAATAGTTTGCGTGGAAAAGCGTGCTGCAGTAATGATCCATTGCTTGATGCAATTCTACGCGATGAATGGGGATTCAAAGGTTATGTGGTTTCAGATTGCTGGGCAATCTCAGACATTTATCAATTTCACAAAGAAACTTCCGATGCTTCATCAGCATCAACGATTTCGGTAAAAGCTGGTACTGATTTGGAATGCGGCAGTTCTTATCCCGCTTTGTTGGAAGCAGTTCAAAAGGGATTAATAAAAGAAGAAGAACTGGATGTTTCTTTACGGCGGTTATTTGAGGCGCGATTCAAATTAGGAATGTTCGATCCGCCCGAAATGGTTCCGTATTCAAAAATCCCGATCACAGTTTTAGATTCAAAAAAAAATCAGCAGCTTGCACTTCAATCAGCAAGAAAATCAATTGTCCTTCTAAAGAATCAAAATAATTTTTTACCGCTTAAAAAAAATATAAAGACCATTGCTGTCATCGGGCCAAACGCAAACGACGAAGAAGTACTACTCGGCAATTATAACGGTACTCCATCAAATCCAATTACTCCTTTGCAAGGAATTAAAAATAAACTAGGGAAGAACACAAAAATACTTTTCGAAAGAGGCTGCAATGTTGCAGAGAATATGCCTTATCTCGAAGTAATTCCTTCGGATTTTCTTTTCACAACTTTGGATAGAAAGGAGAAGGGACTAAAAGCAGAGTATTTCGATAATCTTGAATGGAAAGGAAAAGCAAAAGAGCAAGTTGATAAACAAATTGATTTTAAGTGGCTTAAAAAATCTTCCGGTTCGGTTTACGATGGAAATAAGAGTATTAGATGGAGCGGATATATAGTTCCACCGAAGACAGGAGTTTATCAAATCGGCGGGTACGGGTTTAACGGCTACAATATTTATTTGGAAGATTCGCTTTTGGTTAAGTTCGATGCAAATCATCATCCAAATAAAGTTAATAAAAGGATAAAGCTTGAAGCAAACAAACCATATAAAATTAGAATCGATTTCTTTGCAAAAACCCGCTACGCACAAATGCAATTACTTTGGTCTGTGCCGGATGATAACGCAGAAGAACGCGCAATTGCTACAGTAAAAAAAAGTGATATGGTAATTATGTTCATGGGACTTTCACCACGACTCGAAGGTGAAGAGATGGACGTTCCTGTTCCCGGCTTTGCTGGTGGTGACAAATTGACTTTAGATTTACCGGCAACTCAAGAAAATCTAATTAAGAAAATTTCTGCAATTGGAAAACCGGTTGTGCTTGTTCTTCTTAACGGAAGTGCTGTAAGCATAAATTGGGAAGATGAAAAAATTCCCGCAATTGTTGAATCGTGGTATGGCGGACAAGCTGCAGGTGATGCAATAGCCGATGTTTTGTTCGGAGATTATAATCCTGCCGGAAAATTACCTGTAACATTTTATAAGTCAGTAGATCAGCTTCCGGAGTTCAAAGATTATAATATGAGAAGCGGAAATTATTCTAAAGTTTACGGTAATAATGTTATGACTGTGCAAACTAAATCTCTTGGAAGAACATACAGATACTTTGAGGGTGAAGTTCTTTATCCGTTCGGATTTGGATTGAGCTACACAACTTTTGAATATAAAAACTTACGTTTGAGTAAGAGCAGCACAAAGAATAGTGAACCGGTAAAACTATTTGTTGATGTAAAAAATACCGGCAAAATATCGGGAGAAGAAGTCGTGCAGCTATATGTTCGAGGTAATATTTTTGAATCAAGGGGAGCCATTGAAACACTTAAAGGCTTTGAACGTATTTCGTTGAGACCAAATCAAACTAAGACGGTTGTGTTTAATATTGATGAAAAAACATTACAGGAATATTACGAAGGAAAAGGATTTGTTGTAGAAAAAGGAGAACATGTTTTAATGGTTAGTTCTTCTTCCAAAGATCCAAACATGAAAGAAATTAAATTGATCATCGAATAAACCTAGAGTTTAGGAAAGTAAGTATGAAAAAAATATTTATGATTTTAATGATTGCTTCATCAATCATCGCACAACAACTTAAAGTCACCGATCCTTATTTAACTTTTAATGCAAAGCAAAACGATCCGCTATACACGACTTACACGGCAGCGATAGAACGATCCCGTTTGTACGGCGATAAAGGTTACAAGATGGATTACTACTCGGAACATCTTCCCATCAATTATAGCGGTGATCAGGCAGAGAGATTTTATTGCCTTTGGAAAGTTGATCAGGTAGTAGTTATGAACTCCGGCGAGTTTTATAAAAAACCGGTTGTTACTTCTTCTTTCCCGGACATGATGATTATGGAGTATTCACCCTTCAAAGGAATTAAAGTCCAGGAAACATTTTTTGTCTACAGCTCTTCAATTGCGCTGGTAAATCTTCAGATTAAAAACACTGATAATATAAATCACAACATTGAATTATACCCGATTCTAGAACTCGGAAATGATTCGTTGTTAATCAAAGATTTCGACAAACAACACAATGGATATATAACCGAGCATCATGAATCAAAATATAGATTGATAAGCTCTTTATACAAGAATGCTCCTTATCCTACAGAGACTCGCGATTATCTTACAGCAAACTTTTCTCCATATTCCTTCGGCGGATATCACAAATCCCTTGAAGATTTTTACATTACGATCAAAACTGATTTTTACGCTGAGAGAAGAAATGATTCACTCAATCACAAAAAAGAAGGATTGGTAAATTTTATTTCTCTACACGGAAAATTTTCTTTGAAACCCGGGGAAGAAGTTAATACAAGATATTTCCGCGGTTGGCATGATCAGAAAGAAGATCTTAAAAAATTAGTTGATGAGATTGAAAAATTAAAAAAAGAGCCGCTTCAAAAATATGTAGATGTAAACGTTAAGTTGTATTCTCAAATCCCAAAAATAAATTTCAAAACCCAAGACGAAAAACTTGTTTATCTCGGGGCTTTCAATCTTGCGCGAGGATGTTTTTATCCGCCGACTGAAAAAACAAATTATAATTTTTACGTTTTCTCGCGCCAGCCTTTGTGGGGCTGGGGACACGGACATCAAGTTCTTCATGAATCGTTAAGTATGCTTGCGTATGCATATCTCGATCCTCTATCTGCCGAAGGATCTCAGCGTGTTTATATGGAACAGCAACGAGAAGACGGATTGATTGCATACCGTCATGGTCCACGCGGATTGCAAGATTATCCACATTTCAGCAAAGAGTTGAACAAAGATATGTCAACAACATCCGCACCTTTTTTCAGCTGGATCAATTGGGAAGTTTATAAAGTTAGTAAAGACAAAAGATTTCTTTCAGATGCGTACAACAGTGGGGAAAAATATATTAAATGGCTGATCAACAATCGTGACCTTGATAAAGACGGATTGTATGAATGGGGACCTTATGGTATAATAGAAAATGTTCGCGATTGGTACAATGCGGTATTTCAAGTGAGTGCAGAACGGCATCTTGATGTTGACAAGGAAGATATTTCCGATGAGCTTGAATGTCTTGATCTTACTTTAATGATTGTAAAAGAAACGCGCACACTTTCTCAAATGGCAAAAGAACTTGGAATGAAAGATGCTTCAAAAGCATGGATGAAAATTGCCGATTTAACTTCCGATCTAGTAAATCAAAAAATGTGGGATGACAGCAGTAAGTTTTATTATTCTATAAATAGAAAAGATCATTCATTCAAATATCTAACTCGCGATTTAAGAAGAATGGAGATAATTGGATTTCTTGCGCTTTGGGCTAAAGCTGCACCGAAAGATAGAGCAGAACAACTAGTAAAACATTTACTAGACCCGAAAAAGTTTTGGCGTAAGTATGGTGTTCCTACTCTTGCTGCCGATGATCCGTGGTTTACTCCATATGTTGATTATTGCTGTAAGTGGAACGGTCCAGTTTGGCTGTTGTGGGACTATATGGTTTTAGATGGGTTGAAGAAATACGGTTACAACAAAATTGCAAATCAACTTGCCGACAAGATGATTCTTGCGGTTAAAACACAATTGAAAAAGAATCACAACTATTGGGAATCATACAGTCCCGATAATGAAGTTCTCAACTCGCCGCCAAATTATATTTGGGATTCAATAATGGCGAGAGTGCTGATAGAAAAATATAAACGATAGAACGCTGATTATTATGATTACTTAAGATTAATCATGATAGATCATAACTATAATAAAAAGTCTGCATTCCATTGAAATAATTAGTTAAAGGAAGATCATGAAAAATTTCAAAGTTGTTTTTTTATTTTTTACAATATTAATCACAAATGTTTTCGCTCAGACAGGATTAATAAAGAAATTCGAGATCAAACAGAACGATCTAACAATTACTCGTCCCGCACAGCCAAATCAATACATGGATAAAATCGGGCAAAAAGCAGCGTTGTTGGGTTATGAAAACGGCTCATTCGAAATGTGGATCTGGCCGTGGAAGGTTTTGCGCAATTTTGAAATGCAATTCTTTGTAGGAACAACTACACAGCCAATTCTTGCAAAAGATATTCTGCGTGATATTTCTGTAACCCCTGAAGCAACAACTTTAACATTTGTTTACGAATCATTCACAGTGAAAGAAATAATTTTTGTCCCTCACGATAAACCTGGCGCAATAATTTTATTGGATGTAAACACAACTACTCCACTAACAATTATTCCCGGATTTATGCCTGTCATGCAGCCGCAATGGCCGGCAGGAATCGGCGGACAATACAGTTACTGGGATAACGGAATGAATGCGTATGTAATTTCTGAATCTCAACAGAGAGGATTGTTTTTATGCGGATCACCCGTTGCACAACAGATGGCAGCACCGCCTGCTCACATGTTTGCCGATAATCCGATTCAATTCAAAATAGATATAAAACCAGGCGATGCAAAAAATAATTTTATTCCAATCGCAATTGCCGGAAGTCCTGTTAAATCAAAATATGATTCGGTAAAGGCACTTTACAAAAATCTTCTTGGCAATATTGAAATGTTTTACAAAAAGAATTACGAGTATTATGAAAACCTCCGGAACTCAACGGTTGAAGTTATAACACCGGATGAAAAATTAAATCTTGCTTTTGAATATGGAAAAGTTGCTCTCAATAATTTGATGGTAGATAATGCAACACTCGGAAAAGGTTTAGTCGCCGGATATGGTTTGAGTGGCGGCGGCGGTCGTCCGGGATTTGCGTGGTACTTTGGCGGAGACGCATTTATTAATTCACTTGCAATGAACGGTTACGGAGACTTCTCAACTGTTAAAGATGCGCTTGAGTTCACACAAAAATGGCAGCGGCAAGAAAATTTTCCTATAAGAAAAAAGAATCCCGCCGATAAAGTAATTGATATTGGTAAAATGGCGCATGAACTTTCTCAAAGCGACGGTCTGGTTGATTGGTGGAACGATTATCATTTTGGTTATAACCACGCAGATACATCTCCATGGTATTTAGTTTCAATCGGCGATTACTTTAGAAAAACGGGCGATCTGGAATTCATTAAGAAAAGCTGGAAGTCAATTGTGCAAGCATATAAATGGAGCTTGAGCAAAGACAGTAATGGCGATGGTTTAATGGATCTACGCGGTGCCGGACTTGGTGTGTTGGAATTCGGAACACTTGTGAAAATATTTAACGACAACTACACCCAAAGTTTGTGGACACAAGGAATTAAAGAAGTGAACTTGATGGCTAAGTACGTTGGCGATAAAGAGGTTGAAAACGAAACGGGAAAACTCTTTCCGAAAGCACAGCAAGCATTAGAAAAAATATTTTGGATTGATGATCTTGGTTTTTACAGTTTTGGTGCTGCAGAAGATGGAAAACAAGTTCGTGATAAAAATATTTATTCATCAACTTCAATTCTATTTGGATTAAGCGATGAGAAACGCAGTGTAGGCACAATAAAACAGTTCAACGAAAGCGATATGGTTACAGATTGGGGTGTGCGGAATCTTTCAAACACTTCTTCAATGTATGAACCGACAAATTATAATTACGGAACTATATGGGCATTCACTTCGTATTTTATTGGCGGAGCTCAATTTGCAACGCATTTTAATTTACAAGGTTACCAAACAGTTAGGAATACTGCTCAGCATGTTTTCGATTATGGATTAGGAGTTGCACCTGAAGTTTTTTCGGGCGACATAAATACAAAACTCGGAGAGGCTTATCATGATCAAGGATTTTCTATTAGCGGATATGTTTTCCCTATAGTACACGGATTGATTGGGTTGGATGTTTATGCACTAAATAATAAAATAACTTTTGCACCAAAATTACCTGCTGATTGGAAATTTTTGAAAGTAAACAATATCAAAGTTGGAAATGCAACAGCGAGTGCAGAGTGTAGAGTGCAGAATGGTGAAATGAAATTGTTAATAGATATAAATAGTGATAAAGAAATTGAATTTGAATTTAATCCGGATTTTGAATTAGGTGTTGAAATTAATTCCGTAATGTTAAATGGAAAGAAGCTGGACTATGAATTAGATAAACACGAGCAGGCATATCAGTTAAAAACTAATTTCAAGGTAAAAGGGGAAAATGAATTAGTTATAAATTATAAATCATCGATTGGAATTTATTTCTTACCATCAGTTACTCCGATCGGCGCTACGAACGAAGGATTGAAAATTATTTCTCAAGAGTTGGACGAAAACAAACTTATAATTAATTGTGAAGGCAAAACAAATAGAAATTATGAATTAGGAGTTATGAATTATGAATTGATTAAAGATATTACCGGCGGGGAATTAAAAAATGGAAAGCTGATAATCAAAATTCCGGGCGATGGAACGGATTTTGTGAAGCATAAGCTCATAATTTCGAAAAAATGAAATAAGAACAACTGCTCTTATTTTATTCGTAAAAAAAGTTTAAGTAGTAATTGAAGAAAAAATATTATTAGCAAGAAAAAAATATTTAAAAGTTGTTAGGAATAACAATTCAATTTTAATACATTTTAAAAGCACAAAGAAGCTAATCTCACTTAAATTTTTATTATTGCATGTTACCAATAACACTTGATACACAAACACAAACAAATCTTTTTCAAACAAGCGAGAGCAGCGTTCCTCATTTTGAATTACAAGTTGTTAACGAAGGACTTTTTCCCGAAGTGCGGCTTTATTATTTAGAAAATAAAGAAGTTAGAAAAACAAAAAAGGAAAAAAAGAAAAGAATTTCTTCCTCTAAAAAAAGTAACAAATTATTACTAACTGAATATCCACATGTAATTAAGTTAGCGGTTTGAATAAGTATCAATAAAGTAAATCATTTTACTAAAAAGCAAACCTAATTTTCTCTCATCATTACATAATTAACCGTCAAAATTAATTTTATTTGTTCTTCGCGGAACAAATACGGCCTCATGCTCATCTAAAGTATTGTAAAAGAAAGTTGGATTGGAAACTTAGATGAAATTTAACGGCAGCAATTCGATTACCATTGAGAAATATTTTTATGAGGGAAAAGTTTCGCGTGTGGTAGTTAGATCACAGCAGAATAATTATTGGATGGATTTGCCGGTAAATTCCTTTTGGGCTAGATCATTTGTCGCTGCGGTTATTTCTATGATGAAAGCGGTTTCAGCGATTATATCAGATTTGAAAATTGCTGTTATAAAACATCAGAAGCTCCAAGCTTAATAAGTATAAAATTATAAATAGGGATAAATGAAATGGAATTTAAAATTAAAGGACAAGAACTTCTTACTAGAATAGAAGAACTGATAAAAGAAGGAAATGCGCGCAGGATAATTATTAAAGATGATAAAGGCAGAACCTACATTGAGATTCCTGTAACGGTTGGAGTTATAGGAACCTTGTTCGCCCCGGTTGTAGCTGCTATTGGCGCGCTTGCCGGCGTTGCCGCCAATTTTACGATTGAGGTGATTAAAAAGGAAGACGAAGAAAGCACTAAACCTGATTAGTATTTAGAGACATCCGAAATGGTTCTGAAATGTCATTTCGATCCCGATTTATCGGGAGAGAAATGACAAAGAATATTTTTCAGAGCGTTCATTAATTTATTCTCTTATAAAGTGGGGCATATCGAAAGGAATCTCGAGCGATAGCTCAACAATACCTTTCATCTCGCCATTCTCAAACCACGGCGATTGATAAATTAATTTTTTGATTCCTTTTTTTTCAATTGTGTAAATGTTTGGTTTCTTTTGATCCATTATTTCTTTTATCTTTTCATTTGATACGGCGGTATGACATTCAAATAAATTTTTTCCGATCAGAGCGTAACCGCCGTCATCGGCAAATGTAGCCGCGGCTTTTTCGTTCATCTCCGCAACAATTCCATTATTATCGCACATTAAAATTGATGCGGGAAATTCTTTTGTCCAATCCATTTGTTCTCCGGTTATTCTTTCTGAAATAAAGCGCTATGGCTTCCTTTAATTTTTGGTTTATCAATTACTTTTAAATTATTCTGTTCGGCAATTGAAATTGTTTTCTTAAAATTCTCTTCAGATACATGTCCGGCCGGTTCCGATATAAGCAAAAAACCTTTTCTTTTTATTGTAGCGGAAACTTCTTTAATAAAAGGAGTTGCATCCGGAACTTCATGAACCATTGCAAACGCAAGAACGAAATCTAAATTTTCTTTTAGATCATCAAGTCCGAGAGATTCTTGATTACACAAACGCGTTTCAATCCGGCTCAATAAATTTACTTTCGCGGCACGCTTCTTCAAAACATCGAGCATCTTTTCCTGCATATCAACGCAAATTACTTTTCCATTTGCACCGACTAACTTTGCAAGCTCTAAACTGAAATAACCCATTGCGCTTCCCACATCCATTACCTTCATTCCACTCTTAACGTACGGACTTAAAATCTTATTCGGATTTTGAAATATTTTTCTAAGCGGGCTTAGTAATAGATAACCGATCCAGACCGGACAAACATGTTCTGCCATTTTATTCTCACCTAAACTGTTAAAAAAATATTTGTACTTAATCAGACGTTTGAATTAATGAGCAGTTACTTAAGAGTGAATTATAATTTATGCAGAAAAATATAGCTGATTAATTTTTAATACTGTTTTTTATCATGTCTAAACGTTCTTTTGCGCCGGGATCTGATTTGAATGATTCTAACAAATTATCACAAGCATATTCTTTACAATACGCACAGTTCTCAACTCCTTTTTGAACAGCGCACATTCTGACTTTACAATTTTTACACCCAAGAAATAATCTGCCTGTATCAGACGTACACCCATCGCAATCATTAATGTCTTCATACTTGTATTCAATTCCGTAATGTTCTTCGCATGCGCGTATGATTTCGAAAACAAGTTCTTGTTTTCTTGATATGTCTATTTCTCTTGTCGCCAAATAAATAGGGCAGCTTTGGCAGTGCAATCCACAGTATGAAATTATTTCTGTCATTACTTTGTAAATATTTATTTATGAACGCAAGAACACAACTCGAAGACGCTGTCGTTATTGAAAGGTTTGTTGTGCTAAATATTATTTAAATCAACTTTAACATAACTGGGTAATGAATACTCAGGACGGGGATAATTTAGTTTCTTATCTGCCTTAAGAATCCTATTGCCGACAGTCGAATATTTTAAGGCATCTCCTTCAAATTCATCAATAGACTTCAATAAATCTAGAAAGAATATTTCAAGGTTTATTGCTAAAATTGTATGATTAATCAATTTACCATTTGATTCAGGATATTTTTTTTTAGTAATAGTTAAATGGCCTTTTTTTGAATTTTTTATTATTGCCCAAGAGACTCTTTCTTTTCTATTCAAAATTATTACACTAGGATGATAATGGTGAACTAATGAATGTCTATATAATCCGTACAACAATCCGCCATATTTCTTATACTCTGGCCGAACTCTACTTAAATATTTTTTAATAAATGGTACGGCAGCATCTTCAAAATGACTACAAGAATAAAAATATTTCTTCTTTTTACTTTTTCGTTCTTTTTCAACGGGATTTTTCCATAGGACACCTAAATATTCAATAAATGAAAAAAGAATTAGTGGAACGGAGAAAAATCCGCCAGTATTACATTTCGCGTTCATACAAGGAATCACATCATCTTGTAAGTCAGCTTTAATTTTAGCCAAAACACCTTTTATTTTACTTTCTCTTCTTACCATTTATTTATTGTACAGTTATTAATTGACCAGCCATTATTATTCCTTACAACATTTTCAGTAGAACAATTTAGATACTAAAAAAACAATTCAAAACTCACAGAGTAATTTCTTATCGGCGCAATATTGCCGATGAACTCAACATAATTATAATTGAAAATGTTTTTGGCATTTAAGTAAATTTTTGCCGGTACAGTATCGAAAAGAAAATTATATCCTAAACTTATATCTGTAACATAAATAGGAACACGCTTATCGCCGTCAACAACTAATGAAATCGGCGGCTGGGTAATAAGATCATCAATTTCTTCCACTCTGCTCGCATATCTAAAATTAATTCCAATATCAAAAGGATTTGGAGTTATCCGCACTTGTGCGTTAAAAGTATGTTGAGGCCGGTACTTTAAAAATTTATCATTGGCTAAATTTCTTGCATTCATAAAATTATAACCAAGATTTACTGAGATAAGATCCGGCACTAAATAAAAACTAGAACCAATTTCCAATCCTTCTATCTTCGCCTCGGATAGATTAATAAATTGTATCTCAGCACTTTTAGTTAGGTTGGCTTCAATGTAATTCTTGTAATTAGTCCGGTATAAAGACAAATCAACAGAAAAAATTTTGTCGGGTTGATAATTACAACCGATCTCAAACGAATAACTTGTCTCGGCTGTAAGATTAGTATTGCCCTTGATACTAAATCCTCCTCCGACTGCCGTAGTTGTGAACACTTCAGACGGAGTTGGTGCACGGAATCCGGTTCCAAACGATCCGCGCAGAATAAAATCTTTTGTGAGTTTATAATTTAATCCGACTTTAGGAGTTACAGCATTGGCGTTATTGACGGAATCCAACTTCATATAATCATAACGCAAACCAATTGTAGCGATGAGATTTGTTATGCCTTTGTATTCTAATTGAGAATAAGCGCCGGCACCGAAAAAATTTGGGTTCTTAAATATGTTGGAAGAAATTTTTGAATATGATGCTTCAACACCGGATGTAAGAATGAACTCATTAGATAAGATCATATTTGCAAGCAGTTCATTCCTATAAAGATTTGCTGTTGAAGTTGTAAGTTCAATACCACGACCATCAAATTTTGTGTAGTAATAACTCGATTTCAATTCGGAGAATATATTTTTACTAAACTGATGACGGAAAATTAATCCGGTAAAAAAGCGGTTTGATTCTACAGTGTTGCCGTTGTCTTCATCTTTGGGAACGAGTGCATTGCGCGAATCTTTCCAATAAAGAAAATTACCGCGGTTCATATTTAGATAATCTGCAAAGAATGTTAAATGATTTTCCGCATTGAATTCGTAATTTAATTTTAGGTAACCGAGATAACGTTTGGCATAATCATTTTGGCGGTAACTCATATTATCAAATTTCTTAAAAGAAAAAGTATAACCAAGATTTTCAGAAGAACCTGAATGCGTAAGTTCCATTCCGTAAAAGTTACGCATAGCATCATCCCACTTCCAAAAATCGTAAGAGGGTTTATCATACATGCCGAAGTAAGAACTAAAATGTGTAATAGAATTTTTCACGGTTGATTTAGTAATAATATTTATTACTCCACCGATTGCCGATGAACCATAAAGCGAACTTGCGGGACCTTTAATAATTTCTATGCGTTCAATATCTGCGGTCGGAATTAATTCCCAAACAATATCTCCCGTGTCGCCGGAATACATTGGGATACCGTTTACGGCAACCAATACTCGCGCACCTGTGCCTTTACTATATCCGCTTGAACCGCGGATGCTTGGCTGTTCCAAATTTAATTGTACACCGGGAACGTTTCTTAGCATATCATCAAACGTTAAATAATTATTGCGTGATAAATAATCGGGAGAAATAATTGCAGTACTAACCGCCAAGTCCTGAACCCGTTGTTCATATTTACCAGCACTTACAATAATTTGATCGGTTTGAATCGCTTCTTCAGAAAGAACAATTGTTATCGGCTTGTAATCAGAATTGAAGGAAACGGTTATTTTCTTTTTCGCATAACTTATCATTGAAACTTCGAGTGTGTAATCTCCAAAGGGAAGATTTTTAATTTCAAAACTTCCATTACTCAAAGACGCAGCACCAAATTGAGTTCCCGAAACTAGAACGTTTACACCTTCAAGCGGTTCATTTTTATCTGAAATAATTTTTCCTATAAGAGAAGAATTTTGTGCAAAGCTAACAATGGAGGAAGTCAATATTAAAGCAATTAAAAACTTTTTCATTTTATTCTCACCTTTTCTTTTTACACTTTGAAAATAAAATCCAACAACAAAATTACTTTGGCGGTTGTGGCGGCGGATTATTAAAATCAACATTGATATCAATACCGGTTGTAATTTTTCCTTTTTGTAATGTCATCATGCCGGGTTTTGATTGATCCTCGTTATTATAATAAACACCAACAATAAACCAATCGTCTCTATTAAAAGAAATAGTCGGCGTTTTAGATTGAGCAACAACAATATATTTATATGTTCCCTCTGCAAGCGTAAGAGAGAAGAAATTATTTATTCCTGAATCGTAAGTAAATTCCGAGCTCTCGAAGGGGACAGGATCAACTACAAATGCAAGATTTTGAAAAGAAAAGTCATCAACAGTTAGAATCTCATTTTTAAATACAACAATATGAGTACGGGTTATTCCGGCGGGCCAATTACCCGTAAAAGTAACTTTACCGCTGAAACCGATTATTTCTGCTTGAGGAGATTTTTCAGGCTCGGGTTCAATTCCTTTATCGCAACCGGCAATGAAGCAAACCGAAAGACAAATAGTCATTATAAAAAATAATTTTATCATAGATTTTTTCCATTCTTCTTACACGTCTAATATAATGCAACTATCTGAAGATTTCACCTAACATTTTCAAATACAGATAAGATGAAAATAACTTTTATTTTGAGTAGATTTTTAGGGGCTCGATTTATATTGTGCTTAATAATTTATTTATTGTTTGTCTAAAATGTGAAAAATCCTCTGATTAAATATTGGGTAATTGTAATTCCGCTTCTATTCATGACGGCAGATCTAACTATTGCGGATAATTTGATATTGCAGGAAGAGGTTCAATTCAAACAGATTAAAATTGAAGACGGACTTTCCCAAAGCACAATCTTATGTATGCTACAGGATAAAAAAGGTTTTCTCTGGTTTGGAACAGCCAACGGTCTTAACCGTTACGACGGATATAATTTTACTGTATTTACAAATGATCCTGCTGACACAACAACAATTTCAGATAACGGAATATTGTCTTTGTTTGAAGATAAAGATGAAAATATTTGGATTGGTACAGTTGAAGGAGTCTTGAATAAGTATGATAGAAAGAGCGGTATTTTTTCCCGTTATTATTTTACAAATTTATTAAAAACGGATACTGATCCCGACGAAAAATATTATGACTTTCCACTTCCATTTTCCCGCAACAATGAAAAATCAATAACGTCAATTGCCCAAGACAAGAACGGATTTTTGTGGATTGGTACCTGGGGCAGAGGGTTGGTAAAATTAGACATATCAAAAAATAAGTACGAACATTTTCATTATAACGAAAAAGATCCAAACGGATTTCATTCGAATAGAGTTAAAGCAATTATTGCGGATGAAAATAATGTTATCTGGGTCGCAACTCTGGGTGGCGGACTATATAAAATTACAGTTGGAGAAAAAACTTTAATTATACATTATCCCCAAAACAATAATGCATGGGGTTTAAGCGATGACAGAATTGTATCGTTAATGAAGGATAGAAACGGTAATCTTTGGATCGGGACTTACGGCAGCGGATTGAATAAACTTTCTAATCAGTATTTAAATGTTTCTCCCGAGAAAGCACGGTTTGAAAAATTTGTAAATCACTCTAACGATCCCAATAGTTTATCAAATAATTTTGTAATGACTATTGTTCAAGATAAAGTTGGAGCGATTTGGCTTGGTACTTTTGGCGGCGGATTAAACCGTTTTGATCCGGGCAAACAAAAATTTTATGTTTATAAAAACGATCCTAAAATTCAAACCAGCCTTACCAAAAATGATGTGCTCTCAATATTAGAAGATAGATCGGGTTCATTGTGGATCGGAACTCATCTTGGTAAAGGATTAAGTAAACTTGAACATAACACAGTAAAGTTTAAGCAGATCAATAAAGATGTAAATGGCATTAACGGTTTGAACGATGATGTTGTCTGGGCTATTGATGGAGCCGCCGCCAATGTTTTATGGATTGGTACTTTTAAAGGCGGTTTAAATAAATATGACCGGAAGAGTAAAAAATTTTCTTACTATACATCGAATACCGGTATCGAAGGTTCAATTAGCGATAACCACATTCGTTCAATTCTAGATGATGAAAATGGATTTTTATGGACCGGAACCTACAGCGGCGGGTTAAACATATTTAATAAATCAACGGGCAAATCAAAACACTATATTAAAATTTCGGGTGATTCTACAAGCATAGGCGCAAATCAAGTTCAATCAATTTTTAAGGATAGAGATCAGAATATTTGGTTAGCAACTTTTGGCGGAGGTCTAAATAAATTATCTTATGCAGACATACAATCAGGCAGATTTTCTTTTAAACGGTATATGAATAATCCAAACGATCCATTTAGTATCAGCGACAATAGAACTTACACAATTTTTCAAGACAGTGATGGAATATTGTGGATCGGAACGTTTGGCGGAGGATTAAACAAGTTTGATCCTAAGACCGAAAGATTTATTTCTTACAAAAATATTTTAGGCGATGAATCCAGTATTAGCGATAACCGTGTTATGACAATTTATGAAGACTCGATGCAAAATCTTTGGATCGGAACTTACGGGGGAAGTATTCAAAGGTTGAATAAGCAAACGGAACGGTTTACACGTTACAATAAAAAAAATAAGATTGGAAGTTCCGTTGTATATGGAATTCTTGAAGACAATCAAAAAAATCTTTGGATGAGCACAGATAACGGGTTAATTAAATTTAATACACAGACAGAAAACTTTACACAGTATGATCTTCATGACGGATTACAAAGTTTGGAATTTAGCGGCGGTGCATATTATAAATCAAAGAATGGTGAAATGTTTTTCGGCGGAATCAATGGATTGAATTATTTTTATCCGGATAGTGTGTTAGATAATAAATATGTTCCGCCAATCGCAATAAGTTCCGTAAGAATATTTAATGAACCGGTAAGAGGGGAAAGAGATACTTTAGTACTTTCCTATTCGCAGAATTTTTTCTCGTTTGAATTTGCAGCGCTCGATTATACTAATCCTTCAGATAACCAGTATGCATACAAACTTGAAGGATTTGAAGATGACTGGCGTTATGTAGATTCTAGAAGAAGAATTGCAAATTATACAAACTTATTACCGGGTGAATACATCTTCCGGGTACGCGGTTCAAATAATGATGGAATTTGGAATAATGACGGCGCAAAAATCTATTTAAAAATATTACCGCCAATTTGGAGAACATGGTGGTTCTTAACTCTCTCAATTTTAATTGTGGCTTTTATAATCTATTACTTGAGCACGATAAGATATCGTGGGTTACTTGCAATTGAAAAACTAAAAGGAAAACTTGCAGCTGATTTACATGATAACGTTGGATCGGGTCTAACTGAAATATCAATCTTAAGCGAACTTGCAGCTCAGCAAATTCAAAATTCTTCTCAACACCTAGTAAGTATTAGCGATAAAGCTCGTCAACTGATTGATAATATGAGTGATATTGTCTGGATGGTTAATCCGCAACGCGATTCTTTCTACCATCTTATTTTAAGATTGAAAGATACTTACAGCGATCTTCTAAATTTAGCGGGGATTTCATTTAAAACATCTAATCTTGAAGAACTCAGTTCGCTTAAAATTCCAATGGAACACAAACAGAATTTATTTTTAATGTTTAAGGAAGGAATTAATAATTCCATTAAACACAGCAAATGCAAAAAGATAACTTTGGAGGCGAGCCTAAAAAGAGATGAATTGGAATTAATTTTAAAAGATGACGGAATTGGTCTCGATGCTAGTAACAAATTACAAGGTAACGGTTTATTGAATATGAAAAATCGTGCGACAGCGATAGGCGGTGAATTAACAATTACTTCTTCTAACGAAGGAACTACTATAATATTTAAAGGAAAATTAAGCGGAATAAGAAACATCATTTTATCACGTCTAAAGTAACCAATCAAATATTTTCAACCATCCCTTTTAATTGTTATTTTGCGATTGTAACAAGCTTAGTTTATTAAATGATCAAAGTAGCAATCATAGAAGACAACAATACAATTCGAGAAGGACTTGCCGCATTAATTAACGGAACAGGCGGCTACAGCTGCGTTGGTTCTTTTGATGATTGCGAATCATTTCTTTCTAAATTAGAGAGGATGGACGTTGATGTTGTTCTAATGGATATTGGTTTGCCCGGTATGAGCGGCATTGATGGTATTGCCAAAGCAAAAAAAATTAAACCCAATCTAAATATTTTGATGCTCACCGTTTATGAAGATAGTCAATCCGTATTCAAAGCATTGTGTGCCGGTGCGTGCGGATTTCTTGTAAAAAAAACTCCGCCGAGCAGATTATTAGAAGCAATTAAAGATGCATCAGAAGGCGGAGCGCCGATGAGCTCATTGATTGCACGTCAAGTAATAAATGTATTTCGTCAAACACAGGGAAAAGTTTCTGAAGAAAAAGAAACTGACTTATCAACGCGGGAAATAGAAGTATTAACTTCTTTATCGGATGGAAATAATTATCAGGAAATAGCCGATAGATTATTTATTAGTGTTGATACTGTTCGTCATCATATTAGAAATATCTATAGAAAGCTTCATGTGCATTCGCAATCAGAAGCTGTAGCAAAAGCAATTCGAAAAGGACTTATCTAGATACTGGATACTCGTTTCTGGATTTAATAGAAAAATATTAGATCACATCTATTTTTTGAATTAGAATTTAAACCGTTAAAACGGTTCTATAGTTGCGCCTTATTTTTCTAACCCCGCGATTAATCGCGGGGTTAATCAAAATAATGGTGATTTGTTTAACTGTTTTAACAGTTTATCAAATTATATTCTATAATTCACGCAGCGTGTTAGATCGACTAATTATTTTTACTTTATATCTCGAAGCAAATAACTAATATCTCACCAACTACATGAATATGTAGGTCAGTACCAAATTTCATCTCTTTTCTATAAAAAACCGCACAATTGTGCAGTTTACAAAGCCCCATCAAATAATTAAATACAACTCAGATACTTAGACGATTCGAACAAAAAAAATAAATTAACATTTAATTAGGAGGCAACATGGAAAATCTAAATCATAGCAATAACCCAATTGCCGAATTAATCAGCGATGATCTTTACTCGCTACTTACAAGCAGAGGGTTAATTGATGAGAAATCCGTACGCGATTATATCATCAGAAAAAAATTCAAAGATTTAAGAACACAAAAAGTAAGTGCGAGTAATGCAATTGAAACTCTTAGAGAAGAATATCCATATCTCCAATTCGATACAATTCGAAAAATAGTTTATCAACCACGCAATTAATTAATAAAGCTCCTCTTAGAAAAGCAGCCGGAGTATGCTGATTTGTTCTGCGCTCCGGTTTTTTATTGCCTAAAATTGATTACCGTATTTTTATTCGTTAAATAATTTTTCTTTTTCATAATTTTGATTTGTAAATCTATTTAATTATAGAACAAGCGTATATGCCAACCACAGGATTATATATAAAGACTCACCAACAATAAACAGAGGAATAAAAAAATGAAGAAGTATTTATTTATCATCATTGCAATTGCATTTATGTCTCCGACTTTAGCGCAACAAGAAAAGAATCACGAGGTTAATTCGGAAGTGAAAGAACTTACTGAATTCCACGACATTATTTATCAGATTTGGCACACGGGCTGGCCCCAGAAAGACATTAAACTTTTAGTTTCATTTACACCCGAGGTTGAGAAAGGATTTAACAAGATTAAAAATGTTGAATTGTCTGGGATCCTTCGTGATAAGAAGTCAAAATGGGAAGACGGGTTAAAGAAATTTAAAATTACTGTTGAAATGTATAAAGGTGCAGCGGCTAAAAAAGATTCGGTCAGAATTCTAGATGCTGCTGAAAAGCTACATTCTCAATATGAAGCCCTTGTAAGAATAGTAAAGCCGGTCTTAAAAGAAGTTGAAGCATTCCATCAAGAACTTTACATGCTTTATCATTATAACATGCCAAAATATGATTACATGAAAGTGCAAAAATCGGCCATAGTTCTAAAAGCTAAAATGAAAGATCTAATGAAAGCTCAATTGTCAGATCGGATGAATGCAAAAAAAGATTCATTCGAAAAATGCAAAGCGGAATTGAATATTGCTGTTGATAATTTAAATGTAGTTATGGTAAAGGGCGATGATAAGAACGCAATTAATGTGGCTGTTGATGCGGTTCATTTCAGATATCAAGAATTAGAAAAAGTTTTTGATTAATAAGTACCGTAGCGCAGATTTCTAATCTGCGCTACTTTTTTAATGGTTTGTTTCGCATTCGCAATTCTTACCCGTCCGAGCTTTTTCAAATGCTTCTTTTCCTTCCTTAAAAGAAAAATAAGCTATAAATAACGCCCCAACGGAATCAATCCCGCCAAAACCAGTTAACTCATAGCCGATACTTGCAACAAGAAGTATAATTGAAAGATAGAGACAAGTTTTAGTACAATTTGCATCAGCAATCATTGCCCTTGAGTTAAGTGATTTGCCGACTTTCATTTTGAAAAATATTAATGCAGACATTGTTATTATTGAAATAAGAGAAATCACAATTCCCCAAAATGTAGTTTCCGGTTTATGATTGATATAAATATTATAGACAGCTGTTGCAAGCAAACCGGCTACTAAAATATAAAATGCAGTTCCGGTAATTCTTAAAGCAGTTTTTTCGAACTCATCCCGTTCTTCACCTTTATTTTTTATTTTTATAAGCATGTGCAAAATGCCGATACCGGAGATGACCTCTACAAAAGAATCTATTCCAAAACCCAATAGAGAAAGAGTCTCATCCTGCACCCCGAAGTAAATTGATATTAGTCCTTCTGCGAGGTTATAAAATATTGTAATGAATGCAAGAATAACTGCGTACTTGTACAAACTTATTTTATCATTTTTCAATTCAGCCAGTCTTTCTTTGATTTAAGATGAAGTGGAAAGTTGCATAAAAGAACTTAAGAAGAACGACATAAAAATAATGACAGCAATAATGCTCACTACTATTAGTACTAATTGGATTATAATTAGGATTTTGACAATACGGAAATATTTTCCCTGTAGCTCAAAGCCCAAACGAAGTGCGGCAGCGTTATTAGTAGTCTTGAAAATTAAAAATTGATCAGCCGCTTCACGTATTCTCATTCCAATAAAAATCATTGGCACACCGATCAACGCACCTATAATTGTTAAACAATTAATTGCACCGTAAATGATTGTGAACATTCCTACGAATCTCATGTCTTTTGTCATTGATTCAAATGCATATTGGAAGGGGCTTGGCGGTTTAATTGTGGTATTGGGCTCCAGATTTAAGTCATCAAGATTTTCCATAACAATTCTCCAATTAAATATTGGTTAAGAAAAGAAATCTAAATTGTGGAGCTGAAGGGATTCGAACCCTCGGCCTATTCGTTGCGAACGAATCGCTCTCCCAACTGAGCTACAGCCCCATATTTTATAACTAAGATATTAAAAAATTTGTTTTTAAGCTCTGCGAATTAAATAAACAATTATAAATAGGATTAAATAGCAGAGAATTGAAAAAGAAAATCTTGATCTTGGAATAAGGATAAGTTACATTTTGTACAGATTTCGGATGATAGTTTTCAAAATCAACTGAAAATTATATAAATCTGAAAAGGAGGATTGCTATGAAAAAGGCGATTACTCTATTAACACTTACCATTTTCTTGTTAGTTATCAATAATAGTTCAAAATCAATTTCTATTGAGCCATCTTCAGATTTAACAATTCAAACCGTTAAGACACAGGTTAAAGCAGGCCATGATTTAATTGATGGTTATAACAAATTAACCAGCGATAAAAATCTGAAGAGCGGACTTCACACAATATTTAAAAGTGCCAGCGGGACTATGTATTGTGTAAAACTAAAGAATGGTAAGGTTGATAAGTTAATTGTTACTTCTAGCGAAGGTAACCAGATTAAACCCAAAGTTATTAAGGGGTCGAGTAAAAATAATCAATGCACAGTTTGCGCAACTATTTCTAAAAAGCCGCTTATTGAAGAATGTTGGGAATGGTTTTGCAACTAGATGTGCGTGCATTTAATTTGATTTACTTTATTTGGTTGAGATAAGTGTTTTTGATTTTATTCGCTATTTAAAATTCAGAACATGGAAACTTGTTACCTACTAGCAAGTATAAATAGTTTATTTTAAAAAAAGTCATTTCAAAAATCATAATTTATAATTTGACCGATCACAGCATACTTTACTAGATTAAGCAAACAAAAATTAAAAAAGTGAAAGGAAGTAAAAAATGGAATACACATTTCTTGGAAGAACCGGATTAAAAGTAAGCAGACTTTGTCTTGGTACAATGAATTTCGGTCCATACACAACAGAACCGGATAGTTTTGATATTATGAACAAAGCGTTGGAACTGGGAATTAATTTTTTCGATACGGCAAATGTATACGGTGCGATGTGGGATCCAACCGGGGTTGGTAATACTGAAAAAATAATTGGACGGTGGTTAGCAGAGGATAAATCTCGTCGCAATAAAATTGTATTAGCAACAAAAGTCTATGGCAGTATGGGAAAAACGCCGAATGAATCAAAACTTTCTGCACTTCATATACGTAAAGCTTGCGAGGACAGTCTAAAACGGTTACAAACCGATCATATTGATCTTTACCAAATGCATCACATTGACCGCGATACACCGTGGGTAGAAATTTATCAAGCGATGGAACAACTTATACGCGAAGGTAAAATCACTTACGTGGGAAGCAGTAACTTTGCTGCATGGAATATTGCCGAAGCTCGGATGATTGCCGATCAAAGAAATTTTTTAGGAATTGTCTCCGAACAAAGTATTTACAGTTTAAGAAATCGTCAGATTGAGCTGGAAGTAATTCCCGCTTGCAAACATTTTGGTGTCGGATTAATTCCATGGAGTCCGATGGGCGGCGGAATATTATGCGGCGTTCTTGAAAAAGTAAAAGAAGGCAGAAGGACACGGGAACCGTTACAGAAATCTGTTGAGAAACTTCACCCCCAAATTCAAGCATATGAAAATTTAAGCAAAGAGCTAGGGCAAAAACCCGCAGATGTTGCACTAGCATGGGTTCTTAATAATCCGGTTGTAACTTCTCCAATAGTAGGACCAAGAACAATCAAGCAATTAGAAGAAAATGTTAAAGCATTGGAAATAAAATTATCCGATGAAACTCTAAATAAATTAGATGAGATTTGGCCTGGTCCTGGCAATCAAGCCCCTGAAGCGTATGCGTGGTAAGAAAGCTATTAGCTTTTAGTCATTAGCAATTAGCTGCCGCTTTTTAACATTTATTAAATTGGTTGAGGAAAAATATTTTTATAATTTTTCGTTAAATACTCACAAAAAGAATTTGGAGAGGAAATGAAACATCAAAAGATAGTTCTGGTAATTCTTCTTGCAGCGATTGGACTAGTATTTAATTTCTCAGATTTAGATGCTCAAAAGAAGAAACTCACTTACAAACAAGTTTACGAAGGCGGCAGGGGAATGCGTGGCGGAATGTTTGGACGTGGTACTATGGGTTGGATTGATGAAGAACATTATCTCGAAATGAAAGCCGATCCTTCAAAACCGGGTTCACGGCCGGTTATGATGAAAACAAATGTTGAAGACGGTAAATCAGAAGTTTACGTTGATAATTCTAGTATTCAACTGCCGGAAGGTTTTTCGATGGATCGTCCATCGGGAAGCACACAGGATAATAATTATTACTTGTTCAACTACAAGAATGATCTTTATTATTACTCACGTCCTGAAAATATGTTCAAACAATTAACCAAAGATGACAAACCAGAAAAAGTTGCAAAGCTTTCTCCAGACGGTAAAAAAGTTGCGTATGTAAAGAACAATAATCTTTATGTATTTGATGTGGACAAAGAAAAAGAAATGCAGATAACAAATGATGGAGCGGAATTAATTTATAACGGCTGGGCGTCCTGGGTTTATATGGAAGAAATTTTGGGAAGAGCAACTCAGTACTCAGCATTCTGGTGGTCACCCAAAAGTGATAAAATTTGTTTCCTACGTTTTGATGATAATCCTGTTCCGGATTTTCCAATCTATCATGCGGATGGACAGCATGGAGAGCTCGAGCATCAACATTATCCCAAAGCAGGCGATCCCAATCCATACGTAAAATTTGGAATAGCAGATGTTGCTGATGGAAAAATTACCTGGGCAGATTTTGATGAGAAAGCAGATCAATATATTGCTTGGCCTACCTGGACAAAAGATAATAAACTAACCGTTCAATGGATGAATCGTGCGCAAGACAATATTATAATTTATTGGATTGATACTGACACAGGAAAGAAAACTGAACTTTATAACGAGAAACAAAAAGAATGGGTAGAATGGTTTGAAGATCTTTACTTTTTCAATAACAGAAGCGGATTTTTATTTAGATCAAATGTTGACGGATGGGACCATCTCTATTATTATGATCTAAATGGAAAGTTAATTAAAAAATTGACTCAAGGAGACTGGCAAGTATCGGATATTCATTATGTAGATGAGGCGAACAAAAAAGTTTATTTCCATAGTCCGATGAAAAATAGTACAGATAGATATTTATGTGTTGTTGGTTTAGACGGAAAGGGATTAAAACAAATCACAACATTTCCGGGAACCCATAGCGGCTCAGTTTCTCCTAAAGGCAAATATTATATTGATACTTATAGCAATATAACAACACCGTCTAAATCTGAACTTTATAAAATTGATGGAAAATTAATCAGAACACTTTCTGATTTTAGAAATACTCAGGGTGAAGATTACGATATGGCGAAAGCTGAATTGTTTACAATTCCTTCCGGTGATGGTTATAATTTACCGGCGATATGGTATTTACCTTCGGACTTCGATCCAAATAAAAAATATGCAGTAATTTTTAATGAATACGGCGGACCAAATTCTGCTTCTGTAAGAAATTCATATCCGTTCGGATTAGCTCAAAGTTATTTAGCACAGCTAGGAATAATTTCTATTTCAGTTGATCATAGAGGTTCAGGACATTTTGGGAAAAAAGGTGTTGCCTTGATGCACCGAAATCTTGGTAAATGGGAAATGCATGATTATGCCGCTGCAGTAAAATGGCTTAAAACAAAATCGTTCATTGATTCTACCCGCATTGGGATTACCGGCGGAAGTTATGGTGGTTATGTTACCGCTCTGGCATTAACGGAAGATGCAGATTATTTTACACACGGAATCGCAGAGTACGGCGTAATGGATTGGCAATTATATGATAATGTTTATACTGAAAGATATATGGACACGCCAACCGAGAATCCGGATGGTTATAAAGCCGGTTCTGTTCTTACATATGTAAAAAATTATAAAGGAAAGATGTTGATCACTCATGGCACTATAGATGATAATGTTCATATGCAAAATTCAATTCAGTTTATTACTGAATTACAAAAACAAAATAAAGATTTTGAAATGATGCTTTACCCAAATTTTAGACACGGTGTTGGAATGCCTCATGTTACTCGTGAACGTGTTCAGTTCTGGTTTAAATATCTACTTGGGAAAGAATTAGATGTTGATAAAGATTAACTTATAATTCTGAGCAGAGCGAAGGATTCCAATTTCCTACAGTGAGATTCTTCGTTCCGCTCTGCCTCACTCAGAATTAAATATGGACTACAACGAGAATCCTAAAAGCTATCATCCGCGTATGCATAGCGCTGAGCATCTCCTTAACGGAACAATGGATAAAATGTTTCAAAGAGGAAGAGCATTCAGCGCGCATATCGAAAAGAAAAAATCTAAATGCGATTATCATTTTGATCGTGATCTGACAGCACAGGAAATCCAAACGATAGAAGAAACAGTCAACCAACAAATTGCATTAAATCTCCCAGTCAAAGAAAGTTTTATTAGTCGTAATGAAGCTGTCGGAAGATTTAATCTATCACGTTTGCCGTATGAAGCCGGAGAAAATCTTCGCGTAATCAGCATTGGGGAGTATGATAACTGTTTATGCAGCGGACCACACGTAACATCAACAAAAGAAATAGGGACATTCAAAATAATTTCAACAAGTTTTGAAAATGGAGTATTAAGAATTCGTTTTAAAATTTCGGAGCCAATATGAAAATAAATATTACACTTATAATTTTTTTGTTAACATTAACAATTTTTGCGCAAAACAAAAAAAACCTTGGTCATTATTATTCTGCAAAAGATGAGAAAGAAATTTTGAAGGTAATGGAGAACCAGATAAAAGCCTGGAATGATGGGAGTATGGAAGGATACATGGAGGGTTATTGGAAATCCGATTCTCTCCGTTTTGTTGCTAAGGTAGGTGTGCAGTATGGATGGAATTTAACTTTGGACATGTATAAAAAAAATTATAGTGATAAAGAAGGAATGGGAAAACTAAGTCTGAAGGCCGAAGCGTTAGAATTTATGAATAAAAACGTAGTATTTATGATTGGGCGCTGGCAGGTTGAAGGCAAGATAAATGCAGGCGGACACTACACCCAGATTTGGAAAAAAATAAAGGGTAAATGGTTAATTACTGTAGATCATACTTCCTGAAAAAGACATAAAAGTAGATCAACCACACTTCACATTTGAAAAATCAAATTTTCAGCATTAATTTTGCACCAGCTAATTTATGGAGCTTTCAAATGCCAGAAGAACTTTACGTTAATATTAAATTTAAGAATAGAAAAACCGGCGAACTGAAGGATGGTTATATTCGCGTTCCCAATGTTGAAAAATACTCCAATGGTCTAAAAAAATATTTCGATGTTCACCAATATAGAGTATGTGAAAAGAGAATAGTAAGTAAAGAAGAATTTGAAAAAAAAGGCAAGGCGTAAATTGAATCACCATGGAATAGAAAAGATATTAAAAAACATTCCTCAATTATTCATTCTTTGTTATATAGTATTTTCATTTTTTACATTAACTAATTGTACAAACAAACACGATAACGGCAACTTATCGTACGATCAATTTGTTCTGAAAAATCGAGAGACTGCGCAACGCTTAATTCAACAAAACAACGCAGAACTTTTCGATTGCAAGCAATTGAAGTTTATATTGAATAAAACTGTCGTTGCTGATTCAACAATAATCGGAACCGTTAAGAGAAATGGAAATTATTTTTTAAAAGCTTTGATCAATAATTCTTGCGGTAAGAATATTTACACAACATTAACTTGTTCCGAAGAAATTATTGAACGTTACAGCAAAACAAAATCAAATCATGTCTTTCTCGCCGCAAAAATCACAAAAATTGAAAATGTAAATACTATTGCTGAAGTAGATTCTTTAGACGGAAGATCGGTGTATCTAAACCGGAATAATTCTGTAATGCTTTTCGGCGAGTGTCTAGCGTTCGCAGAAATTCCGATTTATTCCTTCCAGTAATAAAAATCACTTAAAGTGTTTTAAAATCAAAAGTATGTAAACACTATAGTTTATACTTTTGACAATTATTAGAGTGTAGAAAAGTCCAAATATTCAATCGATTCTATCAATATCTGTAAAAGGTTGATCATATCTAATTCTAATTGAATTTCGTCTATATTAAACTTGAATCAAAAAAACAATTAACATCATTTAAGATGCATCTTGTTCTTTTTCGCTAATCTGCTATTTTTGTTAAAGGATTATATATTCTCCGTATAACGTTGTTAGTCAACAATTTTTTTCTATTGTTTAGTTATGAAATATAGTTTGAATAAAATAATTCCATTTCTCTCACTTCGGAAAAAATTAATAATAGCATTTGCTCTGTTATCAACCATACCTCTCCTTATTTTTGGAATAGTTGGAATTTACAAAAGCATGGATAGTATGCGTGAAATTGCTCTCGAAAATCTTTCTCATAATGTTGAAATTATTAATGAACGGGCTCAAAATTTTATTATTAATATCAACAATGATATTCATTATTTAACAAGCACGGGTGAGTTTAAAACATTTATTAATAAAAATAACATTGAGAATAAATATTCTGTTAATAATTCACACAAAGTTTCTACACATATCCTTGATTTCATTTCCAGCAGAAAAATGTATTATCAAATTCGATTTATCAGCGCAGATAACAATGAATTATTTCGAATTCAAAAAGTTGATTCTTCTTATAGAGTCATCTCTACCGACAAATTAAGTGAAGGAAGTTTTCAGTACTATTTTATTTTAACTGAGAAATCAGATAAACAAGCTATTTCAATTGTTCCTACAGAATTAATAAACGAAGAAAATCAAACTATTCCGACTATCAGCTTTGCACTTAGAGTGTTTGATGAAAACGGAAAATTTTCCGGCATTTTTATAACTGATATTTTTGCGAAGGAATTATTTCAAGTTTTAGAACACAACACACAATTAACTTTTAAACAAGAGATTGTAATAGTTAACAGCGAAGGAAATTATTTATATCATTCAGAAAAGAAAAAGAATTGGAACAGTCTGCTTGCTCATAAAACCGAAGAAAATATTTTTGAGAAATATCCCAAAGAATTTACCGATGCAATTATTTCTGGTAACTCCGGTTTTGTTTCAGACAACGATGACGAGATAATTGCTTACGTCCCTTTATTCATTACTACCTTTGTAAAAGGAACATCTTATTTCATATTTGAGAAAGCAAACAAAAAAAATATTTTCGCTCAAGCTCTTAGCTTTGTTTATATCTCAGTTATTTTTATAGCCATTTTTCTGCTGATCTCAATCCCCATGGGTCTATTGGCAACGAACCAGATTGTTAAACCAATAAAAGAACTTAAAAAAGGAGCTGAGATAATTGCTCAGGGCAATTACTCGCACAAATTGAACATTCGAACTAACGATGAAATTGAAGAATTATCTTATCAATTTAATCTAATGGCTCAAGTTCTTGCCGAGCGAGAGCTTCAACTTGCTAATCACCAAAAAGAACTTGAAAAGACAGTAATTGCAAGAACGAGTGAGTTAAATAATGAGAAGGAAAAAATTCAAGTTATTCTTGATAATGTACCCAGCGCTTTTCTTTTAATTGATAATGATCAAAAGATTTTAACAGCAAGCGCTGCAATTAAAGATATTGCAGGCGTTGATCCTCAAAACATTATTAACCAAAATTGCTCGTTAATATTAGGCAGTGACTTAATTTGCAAAAATTGTACTCTTAAACTATCCGACTCAGAAAAAAAAGTTTCTAATTATGTTGAGTCAAAAATTGATGATGGCGGAGAGGTTGTTTACATC
>Ga0209514_10001788_pt1 | contig 35515 bp, 31 predicted proteins | sample Subgrocontami58m_FD_187452 | JGI IMG/M metagenome (GOLD analysis project Ga0209514, IMG submission 187452) | Subsurface groundwater microbial communities from S. Glens Falls, New York, USA - GMW37 contaminated, 5.8 m (SPAdes) (version 3) | ecosystem: Environmental > Aquatic > Deep subsurface >...
GCAAGGGTTCATAGCGGAGATCATCATGAACCGGGCCGGGTAGGTGGCGGTCATGGAAGACCGGGTAATGGTTACCGTGCCGTCCTCCAGCGGCTGGCGCAGTGCTTCCAGGACGTTCTTTTTGAACTCCGGCAGTTCATCCAGGAAAAGCACGCCGTGATGGGCCAGACTGATTTCTCCCGGCTTCGGGGTCTGACCGCCGCCCACGAGGCCCGCATCGGAGATTGTGTGATGGGGCGCCCGGAAAGGCCTGTTCATGAGCACCGTTTCGCCCTTGTTCAAGAGCGAGGCCACGGAAAATATCTTGGTGCATTCGATCGCTTCCGCCAGGGTAAGGTCCGGCAGGATGGTGACGAGTCTTTGGGCCAGCATGGTTTTTCCGGAACCGGGAGGTCCGATCATTAAGACGTTATGGCCGCCCGCCGCCGCGACTTCCAAGGCCCGCTTGGCCTGTTCCTGACCATGAATGTCACTAAAATCAAAAGGATAACTTTTGGTGTCGCGGAATACCTCCTGCAGGTCGACGGTGAGCGGCCTGATCGCCAGCCTGTCGCCCAGGAAATCCACGACCTCGGAAAGCCGGGTGACGGCGATGACCTCGATGCCTTCCACCAGGGCCGCTTCCCGGCCGTTTTCCACGGCGACAATGATCCCTTTCCGGCCCATCTTGGCCACCTGCAAGGCCACCGGCAGTATACCGTGCACGCCCTTGACGCCTCCATCCAGGGAAAGTTCTCCCATGACGACATAATCGCGCAGGGAGGGGGAGTCGATATGGCCTTCCGCTGCCAATATGGCCACGGCGATGGGCAGGTCGAAGGCGGTGCCTTCTTTTTTGATGTCCGCCGGCGCCAGGTTGACGGTAACGTGCTGGCGGGGAAAGCGGTAACCCGAATTTCTGATGGCCGCCCGGATGCGTTCCCGGCTTTCCCGGACGGCGATATCCGGCAAGCCGACGGTGAAGAATTGGGGCAGCCCCGGTGACAGGTCCACCTCCACTTCCACCGGATAAGCATCAATGCCCATGACCGTGCCGCTGGTGACCCTGACAATCAACCGTAATCTCCTAGTATTTCATAATCTTACGAGATAAGTAGCTATTACGGGCAGCGCCTGCCGCAGTGACGCATTTTTAAATATCTACTCATATAATATCGGACATTGCAACTTTTTTCCCCGGTGTCGAAAAATATTTGAATATTCTCCTTGACAAACTATTTTTGTTCCCATAATGTAGATTGTAAATTGTATACAATATACATGAAGCGGGGATTATCGGTGAGGAGGGGGGAAACCCTTTAACGAAAAATGGATAAGAAGAAATTAAATGATCCGGTTTTTTTGTTTAATGCCTGTGTCCTGGTTGCTTTCATCGTCCTTAATTTCATTGCCAATGATTATGCGGAAGGGGCGAGGAAGTTTCCGAAGTTTGTTTTGGGCATCGGCATAGCCGTAATAACCTTGTGGATGATTGTTTACTTTATTTATCCCAAGGCCATGCACTTCATTGAAACTCAGGAAGAGGCTGTCGAAGGCAATGTGGGAAGCCCCCGGCGCTTTTACCTGGCCTGTGTTTGTGTAATTCTCTCGGTGTTTATCGGCTTTTTGGTGGGATTTCTGTTCCTCGTACCCACAGCGTTTCTGAGTTATGGTCTCCTGCTCGGCGACCGAAAGAAACTGGTGACTCTCGTCATCGTCACAGTTATTACGACGGTGCTTTTTTATGTCGGGTTCGATTACTTTTTGAATATCCCATTACTCAAAGGGGTCCTTTGATCCTTCCAATAACAAAAGAACATTAAGGAGAGAGTGATGGAACTGGTAAATTGGCATATTGTTCTGCAAGGCATCGAAATGACGCTTACCTGGCAGAATATGATCCTGCTGGTGGTTGGCTTTTTTTTGGGTGTGATCGTCGGCGTGCTGCCGGGGATAGGTCCCGCGGCCGGCATGGCACTTATCCTGCCTTTCAGTTTCAATCTGGGTCCCGGCAGCGCCCTGATTCTCATGAGCGGCGTCTATCTGGCTTCCAATTACGGCGGATCATTGGCTGCTATCCTGATTAACACTCCCGGTGAGGCAGCCAGCGCAGCGACTCTCCTCGATGGCTATCCTATGACGCAAAAAGGACGCGCCGCAGAGGCCTTGGGAATATCCACTACTGCCGGAACTCTGGGCGGCATACTGGGTTTGGTGTGCCTGATCTTTACCGCCCCCCTGCTGGCCCGCATAGCACTGCGCTTCGGCCCGCCGGAAAATGCCCTGCTGGCGCTTTTTGCCCTGTCCATCATTTCCGCGATTGTCAAACGCAACCCCATCAAAGGGTTAATTTCCGGCTGTATCGGTTTGCTTCTGGCCACTGTGGGTATGGATCTGGGTAGCGGCGAGTACCGCTTTACCTTTGGTGTTGACAATCTCCAGGACGGCATCCCTTTTATCCAAACAATGGTTGGTTTCTTTGCCATTACCCAGGTTATCATTCTGGCGGAGTGTGATCAGGCCATCAGCAAGGTCGAACTTGCCGGATCGGGATTACTGGCCGGAGTAAAGACGACGCTCAGACATCCCCTAACTTTATTGCGTGCCTTTATCATCGGCCTCTGGGTTGGGGCGCTGCCGGCTGCGGGACGGAACGCTGCCTCTTTCATGGCCTATGCCGCGGAGGTGAAGGCAGCCAAGGATAAGACTCAATTCGGCAAGGGGAATCCCGTCGGGGTCATTGCCGCCGAAATGGCTACTGCTTCCTGCACCATGGGCGACCTGATACCCACCCTGGCCCTGGGTATCCCAGGCAGTGTGGGCGCCGCCGTTTTTCTGGGCATCATGATTATCTTTGGTGTCATACCGGGCTACAAAGTTTTTACCGAACATGGGGTAGAAGTATATAGTCTGTTTACGGCCTTTTTCATAGAAAACCTGCTCATTTTGGCCTTGGGCTTAACCTACGCGAAATACCTGGCCAAAATTACGGTCATTCGCAATGAAATCATCGTCCCCATGATCCTGATTTTTTCCATGCTGGGAAGTTATTCTATCAACAACTCCTTCTTCGACCTATTTCTGACCAGCCTATTCGGTATCTTGGGCTACTTCATGGCCAAATTCGGCTATTCCCCCGTGCCCCTGGTACTGGCCATGATTCTGGGCCCCATGCTGGAAAAAAACTTTCAGCGTTCCATGATTATCAGCAGTGATTCGTATATGATTTTTCTGCAATCGGGCATCAGCAAAGTACTCGTCGCCATGACCTTCATTTCGCTGTTCTATCCCTATCTTTCGCCTCTGATGGAGAAATTGAAGAAGAAAAAGCGATGAGAATCCATGGACAGATTAATCAACGCAGCAATAACCGGGGGATCGCGGATTTCCCCCCCCAATGAAGGAGGTGCGACAATGAAAAGAATTAGGTTATCCTTGATCATGATGTTGTTATGCATAGTCTTTTTCCCCCTGACAGCCTCGGCGGAAGAGAGATTTCCCAGTAAGCCCATCGTGATTAATGTTGGGCAGGGTGCAGGCGGGAGCACCGATATGATCGCCCGCGCTTTGCAGCCTTTTCTCACAAAAGAGCTGAAGACATCGATTATCGTGCAAAATCAGGTCGGCGCGGGCGGCGATGTGGTCAACAATTTTATCTGGAAGGCCAAACCGGACGGCTACAACCTCGTGATGACGGTCCTCCCCTCCTATACCATCCGGGAATTAATCAAGAAACAGATTTTCAAGGTCCTGGATATGAGTTTTATTTCCGGCATTGCCGGTGGAGACTGTAACTCCATTGCTGTCCCCTATAACTCACCCATTAAAAACTTTGAAGACCTGAAGCTGTTGGCGGCGGAAAAGTCCCTCTCTCTGGGCGGTACATTGCGAGGCAGCAATTCCTGGTATGCCAGCATCCTGATGCGGGAAGCAACGGGTGTCAAGTGCAAGTTTGTCCCCTATGACAGCGGCACGGAGGCCATCACGGCGGTCGGCGGCGGGCATGTGGATGTGGCAATAACATCAATCATTTCGGCAACCCAGGCCGTAGAAAATAAATTGGTACGCCTAATCGCCATTTTCGGTGACCAGCGCGAGCCCAATTATCCCGATGTTCCGACCATGATCGATCTCGGTTACAAGGACGTTCACTTCTCAACCCGTCAAGGTTTGGCCGGCCCTCCAGGGATGTCCAAAGATGTTGTCAATATAATTGCCCAGGCGGCAGCCAAGGCGGTCAAGGATCCGAAATTCAAAGAGATTGCCAAACGGCAGGGATTTACCATCGACCCCCTCTCCGGTCCTGATTTTCATAAATGGGGAGTCGAAATAAATGCCCAAGCCAGAAAATATCTGAGCAAAGCGGGAGAAATAAAATAAGGAGATTATCTATATGAGCGAGAGTTTGCGCATTCGAGAGATGATTCAGGGAGCCCACAATTGTGTCGTCAAGTGGGGCAATCTGAAACCGGGTGAAAAGGTACTCATTATCACCGATCCCAAGGTGGACCCCCAATTGATCGAGGCGTTGGGGACGGCATCCGCGCTGGCGGGAGGCGAGGTGATCATTACGACGATTCCCACTGTGGAGAGGGAGCACGTGGAACCTCCGGCCCCCGTGGCGGCAATGATGAAGGAAGTGAACCTCATTCTGGTCTGCTGTTCCAAGCTGGTGGGCCACACGGCCGCCACGATCGAGGCCCAGAAAAAGGGCGCGCGGTACATGGGCATCGGCCCCCGGGCCGACGCCATGGCCTCCGACGGGGCGAAATTCCCGCCGGAAATTATTTTTGCCCTTTGCACAGATATGGCCAAAAAGTGGTTGGCGGCCAAGGAGATCCGCGTGACCGACGCGAAGGGGACGGACCTCCGGGCCGCGATCGATCCGGGGGATGTCATCGGCCTGGAAGGCGCCGGCGCCCCGCTGGGGACGCTGCTCAACCCCGAAAAACCGCGCCGGGGAAGAATCGCCTACTGGGAAGGCGGGTTCGGGACTGTGGGCTACTGGCCTCGTTGGACCTCGGAAGGGGTTGCCTATATGGACGCGATGGAAGGTTTTGCCGGTATCCTGCCCGTTACCCCCAAAGTCACCATCGAGAAAGGGACTGTGGTTAAATTCGAAGGGGCGCCGGAACAGGAAGCCTATTTCCAGGAGATGATCAAGAAATTCGGACCTGACGTGCAGCATATCGGCGAGATAATGATCGGGATGAACCCTTTTTCCCCGCTGAACCTGGAAGGGACCACCCACCTGCAGGCCCATCGCCGCGCCGGTACGGTGCATATCGCCTACGGCAACAGTGTGGACGATTTCCGTACCGTCAAGCCGGGGATCCACATCGACAACCTGATTATCAAACCGACGATCACACTGGACGGCGAACCGATATTGGTAGACGGCCGTCTGCTGATGCTGGATGAACCAAAATTTCAGGAGCTGGGGAAGCGGTTCGGCGTTGCCTTTTAGGGAGCAAAAAGGCGGCCAATCGAAAGGAGTAATGAGGTGACTGTCGCAGCGTTGAGGAAGGAGCAATGACGATGGCCGGAGCAGCGGCAAAGGAAAGCGGGCGTATTCATGCTTGGGAGACTGCCATTGATGACGAAATCCGTCAAATTGCCGGGGACTATGAATCCGGCAGAGGATTTCAAGACCGACCGGCCCTCCTCTGCATCGACAACTACAACGCCGTCTTCGGCACCCGGCCCGAACCACTTCTCGAAGCCAGGCAGCGCTTTCCCAGCAGTTGCGGTTTGGCGGCCTGGGAGGCGCTGGTTCCGACGAAACAGTTGATGGCGGCGGCCCGGGCCGCCGGTGTCCCCGTTATCCATACGACCCACGATGACCTTACGCAATCCCGCCGCAGCCGGCTCGCGGCGACAAAACGCAGCCGGCGGGACGCCGACCCCGTCTGGGAGCATACCTTCTTCCCGGACCTGGCACCGGCAGGAGGCGAACTCGTGATCAGGAAAGTAAGCGCCGGCGCCTTTTTCGGCACGCCGCTTATCGCCCATCTCGTGCAGATGGGGGTCAACCAGTTGGTGGTGTGCGGCAATTCCACCAGCGGCTGCGTCCGGACCAGCGTGGTGGAAGGCTTCATGCACGGGTTCCGGATGGCCGTAGTCGAGGACGGGGTGTTCGATCGCAACTGGCTGAGTCACAAAATAAATCTTTTCGATATGCACAGCAAATACGCCGACGTTATCTTCCTGGAAGAGGCCCTGGCCTATTTTGCAGGGCTTAAGGCCATGAACATTGCGGAAGTCATTACAAGAGAAGCTTGACGTTTATTTAACAAACGTCAAGAGGGACAAAAATAAATACTTATGAGGTTGATTCTACAATGGGAAAAAATCTGACGCTGCCTTCCCTGACTGATGTGAGTACCTTGCCCAACAGGGTCTATACTATTCTTGAGGAGGCCATCCTTCGCGGAAAGATCAAGGCGGGAGAACGTCTGATCGAAGAGGAACTGGCCAATGCGCTGGGGGTCAGCCGGGCGCCCATCAGGGAGGCTTTGCGGATGATGCAGAAAGACGGCCTTATTGTCATTAGTCCGCGCAAAGGCGCCGTGGTCAATTCCATTTCCCGCGAAGAAATTTCCGAAATCTATCAAGTCTCCAGTGCCCTGGAGGGGCTGGCGGTGGAAATTTTCTGCAGACGGTGCACGCCGGAGGAATTGGCAGCTCTACAGCAACTATATGCCGGTATGGAAGAACAGGTGAGAAAGAAGAACATTATCCAATACCGCAAATTGAACCGGCAATTCCACGAAGCGTTGATTAACGGCAGTAAAAATAAAAAGATTAAGGAACTCTGCGGGACCCTGCAAAAACAGATCTCCTGGTTTCAGAACATGAACCTGTCGTTGCAGGGGCGGATGGAACTTTCTCTGGAGGAGCATAGGCACATCATTGATGCCTTCTTGAAGAAAGACCCGCAGGCGGCCGGCAAGGCGGTCAGCGAACACATTACCCGGGCTGCGGAAGCTTTTCTTAAAGTTGAAAACGAAGGTGGATAAAATGGCGCATGTCATCAGCAATATTTCGCGGGTTTCTCCGGAAACGGTTCTCAATTACCGGGGACTCTCGGCGGCGACGGTTCATGAAGCCTCGGGGGGCAAGGGTGCCCTTTCGTCCCGCATCAAACCAATCTATCCGGCCATGCGGGTCTGCGGACCGGCCGTGACCGTCAAGGTGCGACCCGGCGACAACCTCATCCTGCACAAGGCCATTTATGTCGCCCAAGCCGGCGACGTGATCGTGGCCGATGCCGATGGCTTTCCGGAAGCGGGTCCCTGGGGAGAGATCATGGCCGTCGCGGCTTTGGCCAGAGGCCTTGCCGGACTCGTTATCAACGGCTGCGTGCGCGATGCGGAAGCGATGAACGAGCGCGGCTTTCCGGTTTTTGCCTGCGGGCTCTGTATCAAGGGAACGGAGAAGACCTCGCTGGGGCTCATCAACCACCCCCTGAACCTGGACAATGTGACGATCAACCCCGGCGACCTGGTGCTGGGCGACCGCGACGGGGTGGTGATTGTATCGCGGGAGGAAGCGGCAGAGGTCTACCGGAAATCGCTGGCCCGGGAGGAAAAGGAAGAAACCATCAAGGTAAGATTGAAAAATGGCGAGACGACGCTCGATATTTATGGTTTCGGCGCCATTATTACAGCGCGCGGGCTGACGGAAGAGTAACGGTCCCTGCATCTGACAAAATGAACCCGACCAGAGGGTGAAACCGCAGTTTTGTCCCTCGGGGATGGGAAAGGAGCAAAAATGGAAGCGAAAGTTTTTGATAGAAAATATCGCCGGCGCCTGGGAAAACTGGCGACGACCAACATCGCCGATGCCATGGACAAGGTGGGAATCCGGGGAGCGGTGATCGGCATCCGGCCTATGTATGACTGTCCGAAGGTTATCGGGCGGGCGGTGACCATTAAAATCACCGCTGCCGGTGCCGTCCCGGGCAAGTATCACCTGGGCGTGCGGGCCATTGACGCGGCCGCCGGCGGGGACGTCATTATCATCGACAACCGCGGTGACCTCAACAATAACTGCTGGGGAGAAATCCTGTCCATGGCGGCAAAAATGAAAGGCCTTTCCGGGGTCGTGGTCGACGGCGCGGCCCGCGATATCGATGCCTGCCGGGAATTCGGCTTCCCCGTCTATGCCCGCGGCACCGTCCCCATTACCGCCCGGGGCCGGATTATGGAGGAATCTTTCAACGAAGTGATCAGGGTGGGCGATGTGCAGGTAAGTCCCGGCGATATAGTCATGGCCGACATCAATGGCGTGATGATCATTCCGGCTGGACGGCTGGACGAGGTGCTGGAGGCTGCCGAAGGCATCCTGGCTAAAGAGTTGGCGATGATCGCGGACCTGAAAAAGGGCGTTCCCGTGATGGAAGTGGACCAGAAGTATTCCTACGAGGCCATGCTGAAAAAGTGAGCGGAGTTTACAAGTTTATTGGGTGCGGTTAGTACCCGCTCATGGTGAGCTTGTCGAACCAGAAGGAGTTGAGGGTGATGGAAACTGATATCGTTAGTAAGTTTAAAGACATGGATACTACCTGCCTCTCCGATGCCATGGACCGCCTGGGCATCCGGTGCGGCTGCGAGGGTATCCTGCCCCTCTTCCCCGGGGCGAAGACCGTAGGCCGGGCCTTTACTGTCCGTTACCGGCCCTGCGGGGTCGTAAAGGGGACCGTGGGCGACTTCCTCGATGATGTGCTGCCCGGTCAGGTGGTGGTGATCGACAACTCCGGACGCACCTACGGGACGGTCTGGGGGGATATCATGACCTTTTACGCCCAGAAGCGGGGCATTGCCGGGACGGTGATCGACGGCGTCTGCCGCGACCTGCCGCGGGTGCTCTCGGCCCGCTATCCTCTCTTTACCAGGAGCCGGTTCATGGTTACCGGCAAGGACCGGGTGGAGCTGGACGGGATCAATGTCCCCGTTTCCGTTAGCGACGTCCAGGTGAGGCCCGGCGACATCGTGGTGGGCGACGACACGGGCGTGGTGGTGGTCCCTTACGACCGGGCTGAGGAAGTATGGCAAGCGGCCAGCGAAATCGACGCTACGGAGCAGAAAATCCTCTCCCTCCTGGAGGAAGGGATTACCCTGCGGGAGGCCCGGACGCGCCTGGGCTACCATAATTTGCAAACAAAGAAATGATGAATTTTTAAGACTGTTGTCACCCCGGCGCATTCCGGAGCAATGTCCGGAGCTGGCACCGGGGGCCGGCTGCATACAAAAATTAGGAGAAGAAAAAATGGAACCAACTGAACTCTTGTCATCGTTTTGCGAAAAAACAACCTTTGACGATCTGCCCCCGGAAGTGGTGAAGATGGCTAAACAAACCATCCTGGACACCCTGGGCTGTGCTGTGGGGACCCACTCGGACGAACCGGAAAAACCGGTGGTGGTGAACAAAGTTGTCCGAAACATCGGCCGGGCGACCGGCGATGCCACGGTCATCTGTGCGGACATGAAGGCCTCGTCGTCTTTTGCCGCCCTGGCCAACGGTGTAATTTGCCACGGCATCGATTTCGATGATACTCATGGCGAGGCCCTCACCCATACCAGCGCCGTGATCGTACCGGCGGCCCTGGCCACGGCCGAAGAAGTGTCGGGCAGCGGCAAGGACTTGATCACCAGCTTCGTGCTCGGTTTTGAGGTGGCGGTGCGCGTTGGGATGGCGGTGATGCCCACCCATTATGACTATTGGCACAGTACCGCGACGAACGGCACCTTCGGGGCGGCGGCTGCGGCCGGCAAAAATTACGGATTCCGGGGGCAACAGTATATCGACGCCTTCGGTTTCAGCGGCACACAGGCCGCGGGACTGCTGACCTACCTGAAGTTCGGGGACTACACGAAGAGCTTCAATCCCGGCAAGTCGGCCTTCAACGGGATTCTGGCGGCCCTGATGGTGCAGGCCGGCGGCACGGCGCCCCCCAATATGATCGAGAATCCCAAAGGTTATACGGGCGCCTATTCCCGGGAACCACACCTGGAGAAACTGGTCCGGGGGCTCGATGGCGGTCCCATGGTTTGGGAATTACTGAACAACATGCTCAAGCCTTTTCCTTCCCTGGCGGCCAGCCATACCCCCATGGATGTGACCCTGCGCCTGGTGAGAGAAAACGACCTCAAACCGGACGACATCGTCAAGATCGTCAACCGGACCTACAATACCGTGAAGTCGCACTTTTCCAATTACGAGCCGGGAAACGTCATGGCCGCCCGTCTGAGCGTACCCTATTGTATCGCCGTCTGCGCCGCCAAGCGGGAAGGTGGACTCAACGCCTTTCATATGGCGACGGTGAACGACCCGGTGGTCCAGGCGATGCTGAAGAAGGTGGAGATCGTCGCCGACCCGGAACTGCATAAGCTCTACCCGGAGAAATTCCCCACGAATATCGAAATCACCACCCGTGACGGCAAGGTCTACAAGGGTGAGATGTACTATGCCAAGGGCAGCCGCAACAACCCCTTCTCCGACGAGGAAATTAATCAGAAGTTCAGGGACCTGGCCCTGCCGGTCATGGACCAGGAGCGGGTTGCCCGCATCGTGCAGATGGCGGAGCAACTGGAACAGGTAAAGGACATTAATGAATTCGGCCGCCTTTTGGCCTGATGCACCTGAAATGAGCGTTATCCGTTGGGGAGGGAAGATGCCGAAAAATCTGCGTGATTTTGTAGCTTTGTTGAAAGAAAAGGCCCCGGAGGAGTTGCTGGTGGGCAACCGCCTGGTGGATTCCCGGTTCGAGGCCACTACCCTGCTGCGCAAGCTGGAGCTGGAGAACAGATATCCCATGGTCATCTTTAACCGGGTGAAAAATATCCGGGGTGAGGAGTCTAAATATCCGCTCCTGATCAACATGTTTGCCAGCCGCAAGAAACTTGCCCTGGCTGTGGACTTGAAGCCGGAGGAGAGCCGGATGGAACTGCCCGCCGAGCTGACCAGGCGGTACTCCCGCCTGGTAGCCCCGCAGGTGATCGCCGGCGGGGAGGCGCCGGTTAAGGAAGTCATCAAGACCGGGGAAGCCGTCGACCTGGAGGAATTTCCCATCCCCGTAAACCATGCGCTGGACGGGGGGCCCTATATTCTCGGCGGCTCGGTGGTGACGAAGGACCCGGAAACGGGCAAGCACAACGTGGCCATGATCCGCCTCCACGTGAAGGGCAAAAACCGGACGGTCATTCATGCCGAACCGCACCACCATTCCGGGATGATCGTGAAGTCCTACTTGAAACAGGGCAAGCCCTGCCCCTTTGTCATCGTGATCGGGCACCATCCGGCCTTTTACCTGGGCAGCCAGTGGGAGGGGCGTTACGGCAAAGACGAGTACGAGGTCATCGGCGGCGCCCTGGAAGAACCGCTCCGCCTGGTTCCTTCGGAAACCTGGGGAAAGGATTTCCTGGTGCCGGCGGACGCCGAGATCATCATGGAAGGACTGATTCTGCCCGATGAAATGGACAATGAAGGTCCCATCGGCGAACATACCCGTTATTATAAGACTATCCGGGGCGATAAGATAGACTACCTCCGGGAGCCGGTAACGAAGATTCTGGCCATCACGCATCGGCGGGACGCCATTTACCAATCCTCCTTTCTCGGTCATCCCGACCAGGGGCTGATCGGCTCGATTCCCAAGGAAGCAGCCATTTTCGAGATAGCGCGGCATTCCGTACCCCGGCTGAAGGCGGTCCACCTTACGCCGGCGGGACTGAATCGCTATATCTGCTACCTCTCCCTGGAACAAAGGGTGGGAGGCGAGGCCAAGGACGCCATCATGGCGGCCTTTATCGGCGACTGGCATGTAAAGTACGCCGTTGCGGTGGATGCCGACGTGGACATCTTCAGCGACGCCGATGTGCTCTGGGCCATCGCTACGAGAACGCAACCGAACCGGGACGTCTTCATCATTCCCGAGTGCATGGGGTCGCCGCTCGACCCTTCCACGGCGGGAAACAAGGGCATTACGGCCCGAATGGGCATCGACGCCACGAAAAAACCGGTCGGCGAGCCCTATTCCGAGGTTTGTGAAGTGCCGCTTGATCTGCTGGCGACGATGAAAATCGAGGACTACCTGGAAGCTCCCCTCATTCGTCACCCCGGCGAACCCCGGATCGGGGTCCGGGGCAGGCGCCGGTAGCCAGGACCATTGAAAACACTGGATTCCGGCTGGCACCGGAATGACGAATAATTATTAAGGAGGCGTAAATGCCAGATTTAACAACCAATTTAGGAACACTGAAACTCAAGAATCCCCTGATCCTGGGGGCTGGTCCCGCCAGCGGGACGGCCGGCCACATAAAAAAATGCGCCGATGCCGGCTTCGGGGCCGTCTGTGCCAAGACCGCCACCTTCTCGCCTTTTCTGCAGCGATATCCGCGGCCGCTTTACCGGCTGAAGGACTATGCCGTCCGGCCGGATGAGCCCTTCTTCGTCCCCAAAGACTATATGTGGCTGCACCGGGAGCACAACTCCATCTTTCCCGCCGACCGGTTTGTCGAGATCATCAGGGAAGCGGCGCCCTATTGCCGGGAACGGGGCGTGGCTCTGATCGGCAGCTTTGCGGGACGGGGCCTGCCGGAGTGGGAACAGGTGGTAACCGCCTATGCCGAGGCGGGCGCCACGGCCATGGAACTGAATTTCTGCTGTCCCTTTCCCCCGGAGGGACTGGTCCAGGACCCCACGGAGGCCCACCTAGGCATCTATTTTACCCAGCATCCCGAGGAAGGAGCAGAGGTGATCCGCCGGCTCAAAGAAAGCGTGGGCATTCCCCTCTTCCCCAAGATCGGACCGGGCGCCGGCAATTTTCCCCAGATCGCCAAAACCTTTAAAGAGGCCGGGGCGGACGGGATCTCGCTTTTTGCCAACGACCGGCTGCTCCGGATCGACATCGAAACGGGAAGACCGGTAAATTATGGCCCCTGCGCCGGGACGACGCGCCACATGATCGCCGCCACCATGAGATGGACCTCCGAGATCGCCCAGGAAGTAGGACTGCCGGTCCTGGCGGGCCGGGGCGTCACCCAGTGGGAAGACATCGTGGAAGTCCTGATGGCCGGCGCCACCGGCGTAGAGATTTGTGCCGCCGTCATCCTGCACGGCATGAAGCATGTCCGGGCGCTTTTGACCGATCTGGAGGCCTTCCTGGTCAGAAAACGCTATAACGGCATCGCCGATATCCAGGGGCGCGCCCTCAAGCATATCCTGAATAACCGGCAGTTGATCGAGGAAACTCCTGCCCTCTGTGCGGTAGTGGATTTGAAAAAATGCATCGGCTGCCGCCGCTGCGGGGAGGTCTGCGTCTATGAGGCCATCGACGAGCTGCCCAAAAAAAATATTGTCCGGGAGGAGAAATGCGTCGGCTGTACCCTCTGCACTCAGGTTTGTCCCGTGAACGCCATCAGTACCAGAGAAAGGGATAATGACAACGAGCATTTCCGGGCGCTCGCGTGGGAGCACAAGGAACTGCTGCCGGAATTATTCCCGGAGCTTAAGGGCAACAAGGAGCAGAAGACATGAAAACCTATCAGATCGCTTTGGTTCCCGGCGACGGCGTGGGACCGGAAGTGGTCGGCGCCACCCGGCAGGTGCTGGAAGCCCTCCTGCGACACCAAGCCGGGTGGCAGCTGGCCTTCAGTGATTATGAGGCCGGGAAAACGGCCTATGAAAAAGCGGGCGACAGTATGCCCCTGGAGACCCTGCAAGGGGTTCAGGACGCCGATGCCACCCTGATGGGGGCCATGGCGACGGGCTTGGTGCCTCCACCCAGCCCCATGGGAAAACTGCGGAAAGAGATGGATCTCTATGCCGACGTGCGCCCGATTCAGTCCTATCCCGGGGTCTGGTGCCACCGGGACGATCTCGACATCGTCATTATCCGCGAAACGACGCAGGGTTTTCTGGCGGACCGGAATCTCTATAAGGGCAACGGGGAATTCATGCCGGACAAGAATACGGTGCTGTCGCTCCGGGTGCTGACCAGAAGCGCCTGCGAACGGATAGCCCGCTTTGCCTGCGATTACGCGGTCCGGCTTAACCGCAAGAAGATCACCCTGGCCCACAAGGCCAACGTCCTGCGGCTGGGGGATAATTTTTTCCTCGACATCTGCCGGGGCGTGGCCGAAGGCTATCCCTCCCTGGAGATCAAGGACGAATATATCGACACCGTGGCCAACAGACTCATCAGCCGGCCCGAAAATTATGACATCATCCTGACGACCAACATGTACGGGGACATAATCTCCGACGAGGCCGCGGCCCTGGTGAGTTCCCTGGTGCCTACGGCCAATTTCGGCGAGTGCTGCGCCATCTTTCGTCCTATCCATGAATCCCTGCTGGAACTAGCGGGGAAGAACATCGCCAACCCTGTACCCACCATGCTTTGCGCTGTCATGATGCTGGAGTATCTGGGTGCAGCCCAGGCGGCGGGGGATCTCAGGAAGGCGATCAGCACCGTTCTGGCGCAGGGCAAGGTGAGGACCGCCGATCTGGGCGGGCAGTCATCGACGACGGAGGTGACAAAGGCGGTAATTGAAGCAATTGCGGGAGGATGACCAATGGGTATGACTATCACTGAAAAGATACTGGCCCGGGCAGCGGGTAAGACGTCCTGCACTCCCGGAGAGATCGTGGAGGCCGGCATCGATGTGGCCATGCTGCACGACATCGGCACGACGGGCATCCAGGGACCGCTGAAGGAGCTGGGCATCACAGCCCTGCCTCCTTCCGTGGAAGTCGTGATTATCCCGGACCATTTTGTCCCGGCGCCGACAGCCAAGGCGGCGGATAACTTGAAACTCACCCGGGAATTTGCCAAAAAGCACCATGTCGGCAGTTACTACGAAATCGGCCGCGGGGGTATCTGCCATCAGGTCATGGCCGAAAAGGGCCATGTGCGGCCGGGGGAGGTCATCATCGGTCCCGATTCGCACACGACCACCTATGGCGCCTTCGGCGCTTTTGCCGTGGGGCTGGGGGTCACCGATATGGCCATCGGCCTGGGGCTGGGCAAACTCTGGTTCAAGGTGCCCCCCACGGTAAAAGTCGTCTTGCAGGGAAAACTGCGGCCGGCTACCGCGGCCAAAGACATCTCCCTCATGCTGCTTAAGGAACTGGGCACGGAGGAACTTTCCTACAAGGCGGTGGAGATGACGGGCCGGGTGATAGATGAACTGAGCATCGACGGCCGGATGTGCATCTGCGATATCGCTGCGGAGATGGGGGCGAAAAACTGCATTATTCCCCCCGACAAGACTACCCTGGACTACCTCCGGGCCCGTACGGCGAAGCCCCTGTCATCCCTGGCGAGCGATCCCGGCGCCGCTTACGAAGAGATTAAGGAATTCGATGTTTCCACCTTGGAACCGCTTATCGCCTGCCCCCACGTGCCCACGAACGTCCGGCCCGTGCGGGAAGCGGCGGGGGCGAAGATCGACCAGGCCTTCCTGGGCTCCTGCACTAACGGCCGGATGGAGGATCTGCGCATCGCTGCTGGGATTATCAAGGGCAAGAAGATTCACCCTGAAGTGCGCCTGATCATTACACCTGCCTCCCAGGAGATCTATCGCGATGCCCTGAAGGAGGGACTCTGGGAGATTTTCATCGACGCGGGGGCCCTCATTACCAATCCCTCCTGCGGGGCCTGCTTCGGCGGCCATCTGGGCCTTTTGGGGGAAGGCGAAACCTGCATCTCCACGGCGAACCGAAACTTCATCGGCCGCATGGGCAGTCCCAAGGCTTCCGTCTATCTGGCTTCGCCGGCGACGGTGGCCGCTTCGGCGCTGGCGGGCCAGATCGCCGATCCAACGGAATATTTAAAATGACCCCCGATAACCTAAAGGTCACTGGTAAACGGGATAAGTAAGTTTACGAATTTACTTTCTTGCAGAAAGCAAATTCTAACTTACTAAGGAGACTGTCTGATGAGAATAAAAGGCAAGGCTTGGAAATACGGGGACGATATCGATACGGATGTCATCTACCCGGGCAAATACCTGGTTTCCTTCGACCCGGCGGAAGCGGGGAAACATGCGCTGGAAGGTTTGGAAGCGGATTTCTACAAAAAAATCGCCCCCGGCGATATTTTGGTGGTCGGCAAAAACTTCGGCAGCGGCTCCGCCCGGGAGCAGGCAGCCATGGCGTTGCGGGCCGCCGGGATCGGTGCCGTGGTGGCAGAGTCTTTCGCCCGCTCCTTTTACCGCAATGCCCTCAATTTATGCCTGCCGGTGGTGGAACTCCCGGGGATTCAATCGGCCACAGAGGAACGGGACGAACTGGAAGTCGATCTGGACGAGGGCCTCGTTCGCAACTTAACAAAGCAAAAAGATTACCACTTCCCCCCGTTGCCGGCCTTTATCATGGAGATCCTGAAGGTCGGGGGGGCGGCGTACTACAAGGCCAAGGCCCGCCGGGAAGCGGCAAGGAGCGCCCCATGATCGTTGACATTATCCTTTCCGGACTGCCTATCGGCTGCATTTACGCTTTTGTCGCCCTGGGATTTTCTCTGATCTTTTCTTCGGTGCGGCTGCTGCACCTGGCCCAGGGCGAGTTAATCATGGTGGGCGCCTATGCCGGTCTCCTCTTCTCCACGGTATACCAGTTTCCTACCGCTCCCCTTCTGCTGGCGGCCTGCCTGTCCGTTGCCATCCTGGCGGTGATTATCGAACGGGTGATCTACCGGCCCATTATGTATTCCCATGCCAGCAACCGGATAATCTGTACCCTGGCGGTCGGCATCATCCTGAGAAATCTGATCCCCGTTTTAGGCGGCACCCGTCCCCAGAACCTCCCCCCGGCCATTTTGGGCGGCGAACCCCTGATGCTGGGCGCCCGGGCCATCGTGCCGGCCTACTACTGGACCATCATTATCTCCTGTCTGGTGATGGTGGCGCTCACGGCTTTGCTTTTGAAAACCAAAGTCGGCCTGGCCATCCGGGCTACCGCTTATAACCGCAAGATTTCCGACCTCATGGGCATCAATACCGGCTCCATGCTCTCCCTGTCCTTTTTTATCGGCGGGGCGCTGGCCGGCATTGGCGGCATCCTGGCGGGAAAGATCCTGTTCATCAATCCGGGGATGGGATTCGGCGTCGGCATTAAGGGCTTTATTGCCGCCGTGCTCGGAGGATGGGGCAGCCTGCCCGGTGCGGTCGTAGGCGGTCTGGGACTGGGGCTGATAGAAAACTGGGTGGCGGGTTTTATCTCCTCCGGCTACAAAGATGCCATTACTTTCCTGGTCCTGGTCTTTTTCCTGATCTTCCGGCCCCAAGGCATCTTCGGCCACAAAGATCAGGTGCGGAGCTGAAATATGACAAAAAACCTTTCCTGGCGAAATAACTTAATAGTCCCTTTCCTTTGGGTGTTCCTGCTGGCCCTGCCCCCGCTCTTTCATTCCAGCAGCTATATTTTTCACACCTTGAACATGATTGCCTACTTCACCATTGCCGTTGCCGGACTGAACATCCTCATGGGTTATACCGGCCAGATATCCATCGGACACGCGGTGTTTTATGCCGTCGGTGCCTACGTGTCGGCCATCCTGGCCAGAAAGTTTGCCTTGCCCTTCTGGCTGCTCATTCCACTGGGCGGAGTGGCGGCGGCCCTGATGGGATTTTGCATGGGGGCCGCCTGCCTGCGGTTGAAAGAAATATACCTGGCCATGGCGACCATTGGACTGGCGGGCGCCGGCGAAGGGGTCATCATCAACTGGGACACCATGACGGGCGGTTCCATGGGGCTTTTGGGCATTCCCTATTTCAGCGTCGGTTCCTTTGTTCTGGATACGCCGCAGAAGCAGTATTTCCTCGTCATGCCGCTGATGCTCCTCATGCTTTTCCTGGCGCGGCAGCTGGTAACTTCCCGGGTGGGCCGGGCCTTCATGGCGATCCGGGAAGATCCCGTGGCCGCCGCCTGTTACGGCATCGACACCACGGCCTTCAAGCTGCTGGCCTTTACCGTCAGCGCCTTTTACGGAGGAGTGGCCGGCAGTTTGTTTGCCCATTCCACGGGCATTCTTTTTCCGGATCATTTTGGGATGGAGGTCTCCATCCTGCTGTTGATGATGCTCGTGATCGGCGGCCGGGGCTCGATTATGGGCAGTATTGTGGGTGCGGCGCTCTTGACGGCGGGCTTCGAGCTGCTGCGCAGCGTAAAGGATTACCAGATGATCGTTTATGGAATGGTGCTGGTGGCCTTCATCCTTTTCATGCCGCAGGGCATTGTCGGCACCCTGCTGGCGCATCGAAAACATCTGCCCTTTTGCAGCGTTAAAGACGAGTGCGCCCTCAAGGGAGAGGAAGCGAAGAGGTAGAATGAAATGTTACTTAAACTGCAAGGGGTGAGCGTCAGTTTCGATGGGTTGAAGGCCCTGGAAAATGTGGATATAACCCTCCCGGAGGGCATGATTAAGTCCCTCATCGGTCCCAACGGGGCAGGCAAGACCACCCTGTTCAATGTGATCAGCGGGCTGGCCAAACCGACTGAAGGCCGGGTTTTATTTCAGGATGTCGATATCACTGGGAAGCCGCCCTTCCAGGTTTCCCAGCGAGGCATTGCCCGCACCTTTCAAAACATTCGTCTTTTCGCTCACATGAGTGTTATGGCCAATGTGATGGTGGGGGGGCATAACCATACCAAAGCGGGTGTATCCGGCGCCATCTTCCGTACGTCCGGCATGCGCCGGGAAGAAAAGGAGCTCCGGGAAAAAGCCCTGTCGCTTTTGGAATTTGTCGGCCTGGCGGAATGCGCCGCGGAGGAGGCAGGAAGCCTTCCCTATGGCCGGCAGCGCCTGCTTGAGCTGGCGCGGGGCCTGGCGGCATCTCCCCGGTTGCTGCTCCTGGACGAACCTACCGCCGGGATGAACCTGACCGAGTCAGCAATGCTTACCCGGATGATCGGGAAAATTCGGGACCTGGGTATTACGATTTTTCTGGTGGAACACCACATGAAGGTCGTCATGGGCATCTCCGATCAGGTGACGATCCTGGATCATGGCGTCAAGATCGGGGAAGGGACCCCGGAGGAAATAAAGAAGGATGAGAAGGTCATTCGGGCCTATCTGGGTGAAAAGAGGCGCTATTAATTAATAGCCGCCATTGCCCCGAAGAAGAATGGGCGGCAAGGAGAAAGAGATTGTTAAAAGTAAACGGCGTTGACACTTATTACGGTCTGATATGCGCCCTCAGGAATGTGTCCATAGAGATCGGCGATGGCGAAGCCGTCGCCCTCATCGGACCGAACGGCGCAGGCAAAACTACCCTCCTGCAAACCATTTCCGGCACTATGCGGCCCAGGAACGGCAGCGTCCGCTTCGGAGAAGAGGAAATGACGAAGCTCTCTTCCCACGAAATTGTGAGGCGGGGCGTTGTCCAGGTGCCCGAGGGTCGGATGGTCTATCCAAATTTCACCGTCCTGGAGAATCTGCAGTTGGGGGCCTATACCGAGAAGAATGCGGCCTTGATTAAGGACCGTCTGGAACGGGTCTTTCAGAGTTTCCCGCGCCTCAAGGAAAGGTTGAAACAGAAGGCCGGCACCTTGAGCGGCGGGGAACAGCAGATGCTTGCCATCGCCCGGGGTCTGATGGCCGGTCCGAAACTCCTCCTCCTGGACGAACCGTCCCTGGGACTGGCGCCTACCCTGGTCGATGAGACGATGGACATCATCTCCAACATCCATCGCGAGGGGACCACGATTCTCCTGGTGGAGCAAAATGCTTATGCCGCTTTGGAACTGGCGGGGCGCGCCTATATCATGGAAGGTGGCCAGGTTGTCCTTCAAGATGCCAGTAAGAACCTGTTGGACAACGAAGAAGCCAGAAAAAAATATTTTGGAGAATAAGAGGAAAAGGAGCTCGCACAATGAAAAAAATAAATTATGTCGTTATCATCCTGTTTTTGGCCATGGCAATAGGCCCGCTGACAGTTTCGGCGGCGGAACCTTTCAAGGTGGGGTTGGTGACATCCTTGTCCGGCAAGACCTCCTATGCCGGGGTGCATATGAAAATCGGCGCCGAAATCGCCGTGGAAGAGCTGAACAAGGCCGGCGGCATCAATGGCCACCAGGTTCAGCTCATCACCGAGAATGATGATTCCCAGGGTTCCAAATCGGCGTCGGCGGCCTACAAGTTGATCTTTCAGGACAAGGTAATGCTGATTGTCGGCCCCACGACGAGCGACGGCAATTTTTCCACGCAGAAGATTACCGACGAAGCCAAGATTGTGCAGCTGGCCACTTCGGGTAGCTCGCCGCGGCTGACTTCGGAAAACAAGAAGTGGTTTTTCCGGCTGGCACTCTCCACAGTCTACCAGATGTCGACCATGACCAATTACCTGGCGAACAAACTGGGAGTGAAGCGGATGGCCATCATGACCCAGCAGACGGAAATGGCGAAGGGGGCGGAAGACGCCCTGCTGGCGGATGTGAAGAAATACGGCATAACCCCCCTGATCCAGGAGAAATTCCAGTCCACGGACGCCGATTTTTCCGCCCAGTTGATCCGCATCAAGAATGCCAACCCGCAGGCGGTGGCGCTGCTGGGTGACTCGCCGAAATGTGCCCAGATCGCCCAACAGGCCAGATCATTGGGCATCAATGCCCAGTTTTTCGGCGGCACCACCCTGGGAGCGAGCGACTATATTCAATTGGGAGGCAAGGCCGTGGAAGGGACCATCATTTCCGTGGGCTACTATGAGTCGAGCCCCGAGGCAGACATTCAGGCCCTGAACAAGAAGGTGCGCGAAAAATCGAAGGAAAAAGCAGCCTATCATACAACGGCCCAGACCTATGACGCCCTCTACATCCTGCAGAAATACCTCAATGCCGCCAACCTTTCGTATAAATACGATGACGCGCCGAGCCTGGCCCGGGATCGGGAAAGCATCTGGAAGGTCCTGACGCAGGTGAAGAATTACGACGGGGTGAGCGGGTCGATCAGCTTTGGCCCCAATGCCACTCCCCAGGACCGCGATGGCATCAAGGATACCTTGCTGTTGCAGGTTAAGAACGGAGAATTTGCCAAGATCTGGCCGGAGAAGAAGAAGTGAAGAGGAAGATAGAGAAGCTTCCCGGAGAATCGGCTATGAATGCAGAATTATTATACCAACCGCTTATCGCTGAAATCGGGAAAAACGCCCGGGCGGGTAAGAAATTGACCCTGGGAGAAATGGTCGACCTGGCAGAACGCTTGGGTGTTCGGTTGAGCGATGTCGTGATCGCCGAAGCCATGGAGCGTCACCACATGACCGCCGGCGAGGTCATCAATGCCGTGCTGGAGGCCTTCAAATTCAATCTGCTGGCGCTGGAGATCGGGCTGACGCGGGGCAACAGCTTCCTTTTGGGAACCATCGGCCGGGAATTGGAAGAAAAGCGCCGGCACGGTTCGGCCGTTATCGGCGATCGTTTCATCGACAAGGCCGTGGTCTATACCCTGGCTACGGAAGTGGGCAATCACGAGGTCGGCCTGCAACCCTGTGCCGGCACGGGCGATTCCTGCGTCTATACGGGTTTATTGAAGGCTCTCCTGGAAACGAGGCGTTCCCGGCGGGAAATCGGCCGACTGGCGGCATTGATCATCAAAATCGGCACTTTCTTCAAAGAGGGAAAGAAAACCACCGGTTGTAACATGGAGGGCTTCGGCGCGGGCGCCGCCTGCACTGCGGCCGCCCTGGCGGAAATGGGGAAAGGGTCGCCCCGGCAGGTGGCCAAGGCGATTGTGCTGGCTATTTCCCCCACCATCGGCGTGCCCTGCACGCCCCGGGTCATTGTTTCCGGGCTCTGCGCCACCCATATCGGCGGTGCCATCCTGATCGGCAACCTGGCGGCGAATCTGGCCCTCAAGACTTCAATAGCCGTTCCCATCGACGTGGATGTGATGCTGGCCATGGCGGCCGCCGTCCACGCCCAGGCGGCGCCCGTCATTACGGAAATCAACCTGGACTACATGCGTCCCTACTTTAAGAAGGAGCCGATCGTGGACAGTTTCATTGTCCCGGATATCCTGGGGCAGGAACAGGAAATGGCCGGCCGCATCCTGGAGCGGGCGCGGGAAGAGGTGCGGCGTTTTGCCGAGTCCGCCAACCCGCTCATCAGCCCCTTTGGAGAAGCAGTGGTGGGCGGCAGCAGCATCGCCGTAGGTTCGCCCACCAACATGGGGCGGATCGCCCACGAACTGTTCCAAGGGGACATCAGGAAAGTTACCATCGAATTGACCACCGATCTCTTCGCCCGGCGGGCCATCAATGTGCCGGGAATTCTCATGGGGGCGGTCCTCGGCGCTTCCACCAAAGATATCAAGGCCTACCATGGGATCCTTAAAGAGATTACCCGGCGGGGCATCGTCGTGGAAATCAAACAGGTGGAGGTGCCGGAGGTGCAGCGGATCAGTATCGAAGCCACCGGCCGCAGCGCTTTCGTGGACGCCCTGAACCGGGGCGGCGGCCGTCTGAAACTTCTGGACGCCCGTCCCTCCCTGGCGGAGGCCCGGGCCGCCGCCACTCGTTTGGGCATCAAACTCGCAGAGGAATAATGAGGGACATCGCCCGTGACTATTTTGGGGGGGGCAATAAACGCCAAATGACCATCTCCCAACTTAGTGGCCAAAGTGAAAGGAGGCGAGCTTGGATCAAACATTGAAAACGATCGTCGACTTCATCATGTCGACACGGAAAGATCCGCCCCCCGATGCGGTGCTCGACCGTTGCCGGGAAATTCTCGTCGATACGCTCGGGTGCGCCGTTGGCGGTCGCAACTGTATCGGGGCGCAAGTCGCGCGGGCCTTCCCCGCCATTCCGGAAGGGGAGGCTGGCACGGTAATCGGATCGGCCAAGAGCGTCACCATCGACATCGCGGCCTTCTGGAATACCGCCATGATTCGCTATCTCGACTTCAACGACCTTCTCGATAACGGACATCCCAGTGACATGATCGGCGGGCTGGTTGCCATGTCGCGTACAACCAAGGCTTCGGGTAAAGACATGCTCATTGCCATCGCCATCGCTTACGAGATTTATTATCGCCTGGCCAGGATCGTGCTGTCGCGGGAACCATGGACGATCGACCAGGGCTACTGCGTCGCGATCGGAGCGACCGCCGGCATCTGCCACCTGCTGAGACTCTCCCGCGAAGAGACCACCCACGCGATCTCCTTCGCCGCCGCAAACGGCGCGCCGCTGCGCGTCAGCCGGGCGGGCGAACTGTCCCACTACAAGGGAGCCGCCACCGCGGTTTCTACCCGCCACGCGGTTTTCTGCGTGCATATGGCCCGTTCCGGCATGACCGCCCCCTCGGCGCCGTTCGATGGACGCCACGGCATCGTCGAGCTCATGCGCGGCCAGGCGGGGCCTCTCGATCTGGCCGCGTTCGACGCCTGGCAAGTGCTGAAGACACGGCTGAAGTACTTCCCTGTGGCCTATAACACGCAGATCGGCATTTGGGCCGCCCTGGAACTGCGCAAGCAGGTCGACTACCGGCGGCTCGAGAAAATAACGCTGTCCACATCCTTGTTCCTCAAGCACGAGTCCGGCAGCGAGCCGGCAAAGTGGGATCCGCAGACCCGTGAGACGGCGGACCACAGCCTTCCCTATATCTTCTCGCGTGCCCTGCAGGACGGCACTGTCAATATCAATACCTTTGACCTGGAGAAGGTCCTCGATCCAGGAATCCGTAAGATAATTAACAAGTTAACCGTCGAGGGGGACGCGGCGATGGGCGGCGCTGAGTTTCCTGACGTCGTCCAGGCGAGGCTGAAGGCAGTTGATCGAGACGGGAAGACGTACGAGGTGCATGTCCGGGACCCGCTTGGCCACTACCTCAACCCGCTTACGGTTGCGGACATTGAAAACAAGTTTATGCACCTGACCGAGCCAGCGCTCGGACGCGAGCGGGCGGCAGCGGCTTTTGACCTGGCCTGGCGTATGAAGGAAGCTGAATCATTTGTTCCCGTGCTCGACGCGTTCGTGGCAGAGCGGGTGGACAGCTGACTGAGCCGACGGCAAACATAACGAAGGGTTTAGTGATCCGGTTTGATTTGACGAGGGAGTAAATCCAGAAGCGTAAGGGGTTAACAAATGGCTTGCTAACCCCTTGGATGATCTGGCTCCCCAGCGCGGACTCGAACCACGGACCCGATGGTTAACAGCCATCTGCTCTACCGACTGAGCTACTGGGGAATAGTGAGTACCGGTAATTTAATAATATAAGACGCTGGCCTTGTCAATGGAGATATTTAAAACCATTAGCATACTCCTTGAATTTATGAAGTTATCAGCCCCGATGAAACGGGATAAGTCCTGCAAGCAGGATAAATGCGTTTAACGAAATTGCTTCCACAGGAAGCAATTTCTAACTTACTAATAGAAAGGTTGTCAAAGTGGCGACTAAGCCTTTAAAATTCATCGATGAAACTTTCCGTGATGCGCAGCAGTCGATAATCGCCACGCGGATGCGGACGGCGGACATGGAACCTATTGCCTCCGAGATAGACAAGGTGGGCTACTACGCGGCCGAGGTTGCCGGCGGCGCTTCTTTCGATGTGGCCATCAGATACCTCGACGAGGACCCCTGGGAACGAATCCGTATTCTCCGAAAACTGATGCCCAATACGCCCCTGCAGATGCACTTCAGAGGGCAGAATCTCTTAGGTTATCGCCACTACCCCGATGACGTGGTAACGGCTTTTGTTCACCACGCCTCGGATCAGGGGATCAATGTTTTTAGAATTTTTGATGCCCTCAATGATGAAAGAAACCTGGCGGCCTCTCTGAAGGCAATTAAAGACTGCGGCAAGCATGCCCAGCTGCAATTGCAATACTCCCTCACCGAGTCGAGATTGGGCGGCCCCGTCTACACCCTGGACTACTTTGTCAGCAAGGCCGGCGTTTTTCAAGAAATGGGCGCTGACAGCGTCTGTATTGCCGACACCTGTGGACTGCCTACTCCCTACGATGCCTATAAACTGATCAAGGCCCTCAAAAAAGCACTAAAGATTCCCGTTGATCTGCACACGCACTATGACAGCGGCATGGCGTCCATGGCTTGCCTCAAGGCGATTGAGGCCGGGGTGGATATCATCGATACCGCCGCGGCTCCTTTTGCCCTGCGCTCATCTTTTCCCGCGGCGGAAACCATGGCTATCGCTCTTCAGGGAACCCCCCGGGACCCGGGTCTGGACATGGCCCGGCTGGTCAAAATAGGAAAGTATCTGGAATCAGTTGCCCTTAAGTATCGGCAGTTCATGAATACTGAGCAGATGTCAGCGGTTGATACGGGGGCCTTTGTGAACCAGGTTCCCGGCGGCATGATCACCAACTTATTATCTCAGTTGAAGGAACTTAAGGCCGCGGACAGGATCGGGGAGGTATGTGCCGAAATACCGCGTGTCCGCGCGGAGCTGGGTTATCCGCCTCTGGCTACCCCCATTAGTCAGATCGTTGCCGCTCAAGCCGTGCAGAATGTCCTCCTTGGCAGATATAAAGTCGTGCTGCGTCAGGTAAAGGACTACGCCCTGGGGCTTTACGGCAAGCCCCCGGTTTCCCTTGATCCGGAGATCATGAAAGTGCTGTTTGAGCGCGGGCGGAAGGAGACCCCGATTACCTGCCGGCCGGCTGACCTGCTGGAGCCTGAGATGGACAAAGCGAAGGAAGCTACCCAAAACATTGCTCAAGATATCGGGGATGTCTTAATTTATGCCCTCTATCCTAAAATTGGCATGGATTTCCTGCGCCGGAAGCACGGTTTGGAGGCCCCACCTGAAAAGCCCTGAAAACACATTGACGGGGCACGGCTGGCGGATCAGTCCCACCAACGTCCTGATTTACTCAACTTTCCTGAAGCTGCTCTTCATGGCGCCACAGATAGGACACTGCCACCCATCCGGTATTTCTTCAAAAGGTGTGCCGGGGACTATTCCGCCACGGGGATCGCCAAACTCCGGATCGTATTCCCATCCGCACATTGAGCACTTGTACTTATCCATCATCAGGGTTGCCCCTTTTTTTCTTCGATATAACTGGGAGCGGTTTTGGGCGTCTTACCGCCTTTGACCTGGTGATAGTATTCATAGGTCATACAAGGATTATTGCTCAGAACCTCAGCGTTGACTGTTTTACCCACAAAAATCGTGTGCGTGCCCATATCCATCTCATTTACGACGACGGCCTCAAAGATAGCGGTGGCATTTTCGATAACCAGCGGGGCTTTTGTCTCACCTATCCGGTAATTGACGCCGTCCAGCTTATTGACCGTTCGACCCGATTTGAAACCGAACCGTCCGATGAAGGCCAGAGGAGTTTCCTGACAGAGGACGGAAACAGCGAATACCCCGCTTTCTTTAATGAACTCCCAGGTCAGATTCTGTTTATTGATGCTGACGGCGATGGTTGGCGGTTCCGACGTGATCTGGAAAACCGTATTGGCGAGTTGCCCGTTCAGGCTGTCCCCTTTCCGGGACGTGACAATATAAAGACCATACCCAAGTTTGTAGAGTGCCGTTAAATCCATGATTACCTCCTCAGTGATAAGGATGAAAGCTGCATCGGTGATCAGCTCCGGAATTCAGTGCTTTGTTATTGACCCTAACGGACCGGTTGGGTATACTTAGCATCGAAACGCCTACGCTGCAATCGAGAATAAGAATAGCGCGAATTGGGGGACGCTTCCCAATTTTAAATTGAGTGTCTTGAAGATGAGGGCCTTTGCTGCAATGCCTGGTGAACATCATGATAGCGATCACGACCACGACCATGAGGGCGGTCGCAGTCATCTGACGGCCGGAGGCAGGAGGGGGATTCTCCTGGCGTTGTCCATTACGCTGATCATGATGATCGCGGAGGTAATCGGCGGCCTGCTCTCCAACAGCCTTGCCCTCCTTTCCGATGCGGGGCACATGTTCACGGACGCCCTGGCCCTTACCCTCTCCTTTTTTGCCTTGAAGTTTGCCGAGATGCCGGCGACGGAGAAGAAAACCTATGGATTCTACCGTCTGGAAATCCTTTCGGCTCTCCTCAACGGTATCATGTTGATCATCATCTCCCTTTACATCCTCTATGAGGCGTACCAGCGCATCCTTCATCCTGCCGTGGTGGAGGGAAAGCTCATGCTGATCGTGGCCGTCATCGGTCTGTTCGTCAACATCCTGGGTGCGCTCTTTCTGGTCAAACATCACGGGACGAGCCTCAACATCAGGGGGGCCTTCCTGCATATCATCGGCGATGCCGCCTCATCGGTGGGTGTAATCATCGGCGGTATAATAATTTATTATACGGGCTGGTTCCTGATCGACCCGCTTCTGAGCATCCTGATCGCCGTCGGCATCATTATCGGCACCGTCGGACTCGTGACCGAGTCGGTAAACATCCTGCTTGAATCGGCTCCCGCCCATATCAGCGTCGAAACGATTGTACGGGAGATCGAGAAAATCAAGGGGGTTCAGGAAGCCTACCATGTCCACGTCTGGACCATCACCTCGGGCGTTTATGCGCTGAGCGCCCATGTGGTGATTGACGACCAACTGGTGAGCGGGAGCAGGGAGTTGCTCGATGCGATCAGGGCAATGCTCGAACAGGGCTTCAATATCCTTCATTCCACCATTCAGCTCGAATGCCAGCGTTGCGATGCCGAGGGCAGCTGCAACATCAGTGTCTCAAGGCATTAAGAAAGATTGACCCGGTAACGGCGGAGGATTAACGCCGTTCGGTCAAGCCAATGCCGGTCAGGGAGCTCAGATAATCTGACTGATATGGAGGGCCTTGAATTTGTGGCCGCTTTTCTTTGCCGCCCTGGTCAGCTGAATCAGGCAGCCGGGACAGCCGGTCACCACGATGGCCGCGCCGGTGCGCTCAATATTTTTCCGCTTCCTTTCCAGTATCTGGGACGAAATTTCGGGATAGTCCAGGTGGAAGGACCCCGCTCCGCCGCAGCACCGGTCCGCTTCCGGCAGCTCGACAAAATTTCCGGCGGCTTGCAAAAGGGCGCGCGGCTCTGCGCTGATGCCCTGGCCCCTCACCAGGTGGCAGGGCGCATGATAAGTTAAGGTAACATCCGCTTTCATTGGCGGCCTGTAGCCGATGCCGGCGAGATACTCTGTCAGGTCCATTACCTTACCGCTGAAGAGGGCCGCCCGGTCTTTCCAGGCCGGATCATCTTCCAGCCAGGCGCCGAGGTGTTTGAGCATGGAGCTGCAGCTGGCGCAGTCGCTCACGATGATGTCGGAGCCTTCGTAAAGCCGGATGTTATTCCTGGCCAGCGCCAGGAACTCCCGGCGTTTGCCGTGGGCCAGGTGCGGGAGGCCGCAGCAGGCATTAGCACGCTGCACGAGGGGCGCCGTGGCGGCCAAGATCGCGCAGGTCCTGGCCGCTGCTGCGGGAAACAGCAGGCGCATGCCGCATCCCTGGAAATAGGCTACTTTTGTTGCCCCGGTGACTTTTAGACCGGCGATCGGCGTCTTCTGCCCCAGGGCTGCCGGTCCGGCATGGGCGGCGAGGAAATGGGCCCGCGTAAACTCTTCCGGCAGGAGGCTATGGGAAAACAAGCCGTTCAGGCCCCGGCGGCGGCAAAACGCGAGCAGGCCTGCCGCCAGCTTCACAGCGGTACGGCTGTCCAGGACCGCGGCCAGGGCCTCCTGTTTCACATTCTTGTAGCCCATCCGGTATTTGAGGTATTGCCTAAGATCGATCATCGCCTGGTCGGTCGCGATCTGGTTCGGACAGGCTTCCACGCAGGCCCGGCACAGCAGGCAAAAATCGACCCTGGCGAGCAGGTCCCGCGTCGGTTCGAGTCCCCCCTCCGCCAAGGCGCGGACCATGGCGTTCTTGCCCCGGGCGCTGGCAAATTCATGGTCCTTTTCTCCGAAGAGCGGACAGACCGGCAGGCAGGCGCCGCAACGATCACACTGGCTCACCGTTTTGCCGGCCTTCTGCAGTAATTCGTCCCCCGCTCTTCCATGCATGAGCTGCCCCAATCCCTCTTCTTTCACCAGATCTTGCCGGGGTTGAGTATCCCCTTGGGGTCGAGGGCCTGCTTGACGGCCTTCATGGTGTTAACAGCGGTGATACCCAGGGCTTGGGAAAGGTAAGGCCGTTTGGTGATCCCGATGCCGTGTTCACCGGAAAGCGTGCCCCCCAGAGACAAGGCGGCGGCAAAGATCTCTTCCACGGCTCTATCTACTCGCTCCGCTTCTGCGGGATTGCTGAGATCACAGAGGATCGACGGATGGAGGTTGCCGTCGCCGGCGTGGCCGTAAACGGCAATGGTCAGCTGGTGATTATCCCCGATGGTACGGATAAGACGCACCATTTCGGAAAAGGAAGTGCGGGGAACGGAGATATCCTCACTCACCCTGTTGGGGGCGAGCGAGGCTACCGCGGAACTCAAACCGCGCCGGATTTCCCAAAGTTCCTCCGCTTCCTGTAGCGATCCGGCAAGGCGAAATTCCCGGGAGCCGCATCCTTTGGCCACTGCCGCGATCCCTTCCGCCTGCGCTGCGAGCATATTGTCATTATCGCCATCGATTTCGATAATAATACAGGCTTCTCCGGCGCGGAAAATATCCATCCTTTTATGCCGTGCCGCGGCCTCAAGGCAGACCTTGTCCATGATTTCGGCGGCGGCCGGCACGATGCCCGCCTGCAATACCTGATTGATCGCCCGGCATCCGTCATCTATGGAGCGAAACATCAGGAGCAGGGTGCCACGTTTCTTTGGCAGGGAAATCAGTTTGAGCATGGCCTTGGTAATGATGCCGAGCGTTCCCTCTGAACCGATAAACAGACTTTTCAGGTCGTAACCGGTTACATTCTTTATGGCCTTGCCGCCGGTCATGAGCACCGTGCCGTCCGCCAGGACAACTTCCAGTCCCATAACGTAATTTGCCGTCACGCCGTACTTGACGGCCCGCATGCCGCCGGCGTTCTCCGCCACGTTGCCGCCGATGGTGCAGAACTTCCAGCTCGCCGGGTCCGGGGGATAGAATAGATCCTGGGCAGCGCAATAGCTGTAAAGATCGCTGGTACGGACCCCCGCCTCGGCCGTAACGATCATGTTTCGCTCATCCAGCTCGACGATCTGCCGCAGGCGATCCAGGCATAAGGAAATACCGCCCCTCAGGGGGATGCTGCCGCCGGTGCGGCCGCTCGCGGCGCCCCGGGGGGTGACGGGGATTCCCCGTTCACAGGCGATGGCCATCGTCCTTGATACTTCCTGGGTTGTCAGCGGCCGGATGACCATTTCCGGCTTGTTGGCCGGCAGCAGGGACACAAAGGAGGCATCATAGGAATAGGCGAAGCGGTCCAGAGCGGAATCGAGAACGTTTTCCGTTCCGACGATATCCTGAAATTTCTGCTTCGTTTCCCTGGTGATCGTCACAATCGTTCCCTCTGAAGGTGGCGCTTCACTTTCCGCCGCAGGGGCTGACACCATATCATGTTGATTTTAATGATAATAATATTGATAGCGCCGTAAGCATAGGCAAGGCGGCTGCTGATGTCAAGGTAATTTGAGTTTTGCCGGTCATCTTTATTGACCCCTGATGGGCTTCTTCTCATACTGTGGATCATTAGAGGTACCGACAAAAGTATCAACCAGATAGCTGCTCTGATTGACATGAGCCCGCAGTGTGCGTACCTTAAATAAAATATGAAAAGCCGCGACTTGACGAGCAGGAAGGCACATGATCTGCCGTAGTTGCCGGTTTTTTCCGGGCGTTTTTCCGAAATACTCAAAATGAGGAGAACTTAACCATGCCTGAGACTGCGGAAAGAAGTGCTTTATTAAGCCCCTTTAACTTGCCGGGGCTTTCGCTCAAGAACAGGGTTGTGATGTCGCCGATGACGCGGGCGCGGGCCGGGAAGGAGCGCATGCCCAATGCACTGATGGCCGAGTATTACGTGCAGCGGGCCTCTGCGGGACTGCTGATTACGGAAGGAACGCCGTTCTCGGATCAGGCGATCGGTTGGCTGAATTGTCCCGGTATTTACTCGGATGCACAAACGGCCGCCTGGAAAATAGTCGTGGATGCCGTTCATGCCCGGGGTACCCCCATCTTTCTCCAGCTCTGGCACTGCGGGCGGGCTTCTCACAGCAGTTTTCACAAAAACGGCGAACTGCCCGTCGCCCCTTCGCCCATCAAGATCAGCGGGGACTATATCCACACGCCCAAGGGGAAGGAGCCTTATGAAACGCCGCGGGCCTTGGCAAAGGAGGAAATCCCGGGTGTCGTGGAGGACTTTAGGCGGGGCGCCGAGCGCGCCAAGGCGGCGGGGTTCGACGGTGTGGAACTGCACGCCGCCAACGGCTACCTGATTGACGAATTCCTCCAGTCCAAGACGAACCAGCGAACCGACGAATACGGAGGGAGCGTGGAGAACCGTTACCGTTTCCTGGAGGAGATCGTGACTGCGGTGCTCACGGTCTTGCCGGGCCGGGTAGGCGTGCACATTTCGCCGAACGGCATTTATAATGATATGGGTTCGCCCGATTTTCGGGAAACCTTTCTTCATGTTGCGAGGCAGCTTAACCGCCACAACCTCGCCTACCTCCACGTCGTGGACGGTCTGGCCTTCGGTTTTCATGGATTAGGCGCCCCGATGACCCTGGAAGAATTCCGAGCGGTGTTCCAGGGCCCGTTGATAGGCAATTGCGGTTACGCGCAGGAAACAGCCGCCGCCGCCATTGAGTCTCGCCAGGCCGATTTGCTCTCTTTCGGCCGGCCGTTCATCAGCAATCCGGACCTGGTGGAACGTTTCACCAACGGCTGGCCCTTGAATCCGCCTGCCGAGCAGGCGGTTTGGTACTCTTTCGATAAGGCCGGCTACACCGACTTTCCCCGGTACGACACCGTCGAAGCCGGCAAATCACCTTAGAAGGTTGTTAATTAAGTTACCTGATGGAAACTATTTAGCGCTGCTATCCGCACCGCCCCGTGCCAACCCGCAAACGAGCCGCCTGCCGGCACGGCGATGCCGGCGGCGAGGCGATCGGCCAGCGAAGGATGGCTGCGGCCTTCTCCACGGCGGCCAGCGAGGCCGGTCTGGCGACCGAGAGAGGCAGCTGCAGACATTCCTTCTGCCTTGACAGTGAGGGGCCATTTCCATATACTGAAAACCGCGCAAGGGCAGTTCTTATCAAATCGCCACGCCCTGGGGCCGCTTCGTGGACCTGGTCGCCCACCTCAAGACTTAGGCGTCTTTGATGGCAAAAGGCAGTGGTTTTCAGCTGGGAAAGGATTAAATGTTCGCGACAATCGAAGAACTGCAAGCGGCCATGGAAGAGGCCCGGTATATCACGGACCGCACGACGGCAACGGTCCTCTATTTGTCTTTGAAGCTGGCAAAGCCCATTTTGCTGGAAGGGGAAGCGGGGGTGGGCAAGACCGAGTTGGCCAAAGTTCTGTCGCAAATTCTCTCGACGCGCCTGATCCGCCTGCAATGCTACGAAGGCCTGGATGCGAACACCGCCCTCTACGAATGGAACTACCCCAAACAAATCCTCTGGATGAAGCAGGTCGAGGCTTGCGCTGACCAAAAGGAGGCGCCGGTCAAAGAAATTTTCAGTCCCGAATTCCTGATCCGGCGTCCCCTGCTGGAGGCGATCCAGAGCGATTCCGACAGCCCCCCGGTGTTGCTCATCGATGAAATCGACCGGGCCGATGAGGAGTTTGAGGCCTTCCTGCTGGAAGTCCTTTCCGATTTTCAGATCACCATTCCGGAGATCGGCACGGTGCGAGCCAAGCATCGCCCCTATGTCATCCTCACCTCCAACCGGACGCGGGAGCTGCACGATGCCCTGAAGAGACGCTGCCTTTACCACTGGATCGATTATCCTTCGCTGGAAAAGGAAAGACGCATCATTCTGGCCAAGGTGCCGGCAGTGGCCGAAACCCTTTTGAATCAGATATGCACTTTTATGCACCGGGTCCGGGAGCGGGATTTTTACAAGAAACCGGGAATCGCCGAGACCCTGGATTGGGCCATGGCCCTTATGGCCCTGGGCAAGGAAGAACTCGATGCCGAGGCCGTGCAGGAGACCCTGGGCTGCATCTTCAAGTATCGCGAGGACATCGAACAAATGAAGGAATCCGGCATCAAGGATTTAATCGGCGCTTCCCCTGCCGGTCCTTCCGAGTATGATCGGATCCTCAGTCTGGCGCCCTGCTGATGATCAGCAATAAGGATGATTCTTCTGTATCCGGGTATCGGGAGAGAAGGCTTTTCTCCCGATTTTTGCAGTTTGCCCGCCAACTGAAAGAGCGGGGCCTGAAAGTCACCTCGGCGCGGGTAATCGATGCCGCCCGCAGTTTCCCTTTGATCGATCTGGCCATTCGCCAGGATTTCTACTCTGCCCTGAGGGCCAACCTCGTTTCTTCACCGGAAGAAATAACGATTTTCGACGAGCTTTTCGAGAAATTTTGGAGCCAGGTCAGGGAAGAACTGCCGGAGTTGTCGGCGTCCGGTGGCGCGGAAAATGAGCCTGGTGAAGATCTGCTGGAGAGCCTTCCCAAAATAATCGCCATCCCCGAGACGGCCCCGGGTGAAGAGGAGGCAGCGGAGCGCGGAGAGGAGTACAGCCCCTACGAGATGCTGATGCTCCGGGACTTCAGCCGTTTCGCCGAAGAAGAACCAGGAGTATTGGAGCGGGAATTTGTCCATCTGCTCAAAAAAATCATCGCCCGTATAAGCCGCCGGAGGGAGCCGGCCTTGCGCGGCCGGGAGGTGGATTTCCGTCGTTCCCTGAGGAGATCGCTGTCCTCCGGTGGAGAACTGCTGGAATTGGTCCGGCGCCGGAAGAGGACAAAACCGGTGAAGATCATGGTCATCTGTGATGTGAGCGGATCGATGGATGCATCCACGCTTTACACCCTCCAGTTCATCTTTGGCTTGCACCGGGTCTTCCACCGCAGCGAGTATTTCGTTTTCAGTACCCGGCTCACGAGAATCACGGATATCTTGAAGCATCAACACTGGAGGCGGGCGCTCGCCATGATTGGCCAGCGCGTTCAGGATTGGTCGGGGGGAACGAAAATCGGCTATTGTCTCCAGCTTTTCAATCAACGCTACGGCAACAGCTTGCCGCCGGGCGGGGCGGCGATCATTATCATCAGTGACGGGTGGGACCGGGGCGATGCGGCGCTCCTGGATGCCGAAATGAAACAACTCCGCAGAAAAGCCCGGCGCCTCATCTGGATGAACCCGCTCCTGGGCAGTCCCGGTTACCAACCCCTGGCCAAGGGCATGAGTACGGCTTTGCCCCATGTCGATCACTTTCTTCCCGCCAGCAATCTGAAAGGTCTGAAGGTCCTGGGAAAGGTCCTGGCGGATCTTTCCTACTGAGGAACTCTGCGCGGGTGGTCTTGCCTGCCGGCCGTCCGTGTTTTCCCGCGGTAGAGAAACCTCAGCCTCCCGGGCACTTTTCCTTGACACACAGTGACGTTTTAGCTATATGCCAAAGCCAGGACAAGATAACTAATCGAGAGATAAATCTCAGTGGGGCGGAAAGATGAATAATGCGGTCAATGTCCCTGATGGCGCAGAACAGGACGTCCTGATTCTCGGTGCTGGCTTAGCGGGGCTGACGGCAGCCGTGGAAGCTGCTGCCAATGGCGCCAGGGTTACTGTACTGGATAAAATGGAGCCCATGGTTGGCAGGAAAATAAATAAACTTTACGCCCCGGGGGGGACGGCCAATGATACCTATCGGGCGGGTGGCGGCGGCTTGAGTAGATTTTCTTTGGAGGGCCCGATCGATGAATTGCTGCAAAGACATCAGGCGCGGGGCGCCGGAAGGGTGGACATTGTACTGCTCCGGGCGTACCTGGAAAGAGTTGATAAAGACTGCCGCTGGTTAAGAGACGACCTAAAAATGCCTTACCACAATAAGACCGGGGCCCATAAAGGCAGAGTTTTGGGAAAAGGGCCCGCTATCTGTGCCTTTTTTTATAAGATCTGCGCAGCAAGGGGCGTACGAATCTTTTTTCAAACCAAGGCCTTTAAGTTGCTCACGGAGGGGACAAAGGTTCTTGGCGCCCGTGCCCGGTGCAAAGAGGGGGAGTTTGATTTTAAAGCAAAAACCGTCGTCCTGGCCACGGGCAGTTTTACCGGCAACCAGGAAATGATGCTCAAATATGTCGGCCCGGACATTACCTATTTGCCGCTAATAACGGGCAGTACTTATAACACCGGCGACGGTCTCATCATGGCTGCTGCACTGGGCGCCCAACTGAACAATTTGACGGTCTGCCACATTCGCACGACCGATAAACTCTTAGGTGAAGGCCCATCCCGCGGTTTGCTGAACCTCTATCACAGCGGTATTTACATTAACCGTAATGGCCGGCGTTTTCTGGACGAAGGCATCTCCGACAGCGACACGATCGGCAATGCTATCGTCTATCAGCCGGGCAATGAAGCGGCCTTGATCTTTGATGATAAGGCACGCGCCCTGTATCGGGAAGAGTTTGAGGCCTACCCGCACAAAAACGAGGTCATGCAGGTAGCGGACTCTCTCGCGGAACTCGCTGTGAAAATAAAGGTTG
>Ga0209514_10001794_pt1 | contig 35462 bp, 34 predicted proteins | sample Subgrocontami58m_FD_187452 | JGI IMG/M metagenome (GOLD analysis project Ga0209514, IMG submission 187452) | Subsurface groundwater microbial communities from S. Glens Falls, New York, USA - GMW37 contaminated, 5.8 m (SPAdes) (version 3) | ecosystem: Environmental > Aquatic > Deep subsurface >...
CCGGACCCCCAGGCCTTGGGACACCACCGACACCACAATGATCTGGTTCTTGACCACGACACACCTCCACCGAGGTGTTCACTATGTCGCGACAGATCCGTTCACTATCTCGTGAGGGTAGAGACTGCCGGGGGCACACATGAAATATGGTTGCGCCAAATTGGGAACTGGACCATCCGATTTGGCGGTGAGCGAAGCCACCGCTCGGCATGAGCGAAGCCACCGCTCACGAGCGGAAGTTATTTCAGATAGCGTCCAAACCACTCCACCGAAAGTCGTTCAACCTCTTCAAGTGTGCCCGGCTCTTCAAATAGATGTGTTGCACCAGGAATGATGATCAAATCCTTATGGCAGTGCATCTGGCTAGCAGCCTGGCGATTTAGATCGATCACTACGTCGTCCAAACCACCCACGAGCAAGAGTGTGGGGCATTCGACTCGACTCAACGCGTCCGAACCAGCTAAGTCGGGACGTCCACCGCGCGAGACGACGGCGGAGATCTGCCCTTCGAGCTCGGCCGCAGCCTGCAACGCCGCCGCGGCACCCGTACTGGCGCCAAAAAGGCCAACTGCAAGAGTCTTTGTCGGCGCGTGGAGAGAGAGCCAGTCAACTGCACCGATCAAGCGATGGGTTAGCAGTGCGATATCAAATCGGTACTCCGCTGTGTCCAGATCGCGATCATGCTCCTTGGCCGTAAGCAGATCAAACAACAACGTTGCCAATCCAGCCTGATTCAGGGCTTGAGCCACGCGCTGATTTCGAGTACTAAATCGACTGCTCCCACTGCCGTGTGCGAATATGACGATTCCGCTGGCTTCATCAGGCAGGTTCAACATGCCCTGTAATTCGACACCGCCTGTGGCGATCGCGACTTCAATTGATCGCATCGTCTTCATTGTCACTCAACCTTCCTCAATGGTTCAAGCGCTTCGGTTTCGTCAAGGTGAAATATGGCGTCAACCTGTGTACCATGCGTCGCTTCGCCAAGTAGCACGAAACTTTTTCCTTCGGCCATTTCCATCAACTCGTCATAGTCATCCGCTTCATCCTGCAGCGGTGCGGCTAGATCCTGTACTGCAAGGAAAGGCGACTGAGCCGGATGCATTAGTGAGCCTCTCCATGAGCATCCGCCAGCAAAGTGCGCACTTCGTCGTCTTCGGTCGCACTGAAATCTTCGTAAAACTGCCCTACGGCTTGAAAATCGCGGGGACTCAGAACACTGATGAACTCGTCGGCAATGTCTCGAAATCGTTCACGGGCATCTGCCGGCGCAACAGGGACTGCGATGATGATTCGTTCAGGTTTCTTCCCGCGGAGGGCCAGAATTGCGGCCCGCATCGAAGCCCCCGTGGCGATTCCGTCATCGACGACGATGACGGTGCGCCCCTCAATCCGAGCTATTGGTCTAGAGCCGCGATATAGAGTTTCGCGCCGCGCAAGTTCGAGACGTTCTTGTTCCAATACTTCTTCGATTTGATTCGGCTTTATACCTGCCAATTTGATGATCTGTTCGTTCAGAAAAAGCGCGTCGCCGGAACTGATGGCACCCATGGCTAGTTCAGGTTGAGTAGGTAGACCGAGCTTGCGGACGATCAGTACATCAAGTTCAGCGCCGAGTGCCCTCGCCACCTCGTAACCGACGGGGACACCACCACGAGGCAAGGCAAAAACCAGCAAATCTGCATGACCCACATACATCTGCAGAGCCTCGGCCAACCGTCGACCTGCAGCACGACGATCCTTGAACTGACGTTCCATGTTGGCATCCTGTATTGCCATCGACAAACACGATTTTCCCACACTCTGACTTAAGTATCCAGAGTGTTCGGCGCTCCGACGTGGGAGTCAAACTTGTGATCATCTTCACTCCGCATGCGGTGTCGATGCTCAACATTTAATCAATCTTTTTGCCACGTGACAGATCACTGAGCATCTTCGTATTCGGATAATTTCGCATGACGCCGTTGCGCAAGACAGACTTGATGATCTGGTCAGAGGCGGTTTTGCCGGGAAAATTACGGTGATTCCACAAAGTTCAAAAGCTCGACGTGAGCGAAGCCACCGCTCGAGGTGAGCGAAGCCACCGCTCGGCGTCGTACCTCTTGTACGCTCACACGCAATCTGAGATCCTCAGACAGGGGGATGCATGGAACCATCAGTCGAGGTTCTTGACGGACACGAGGCGATCGTCGGCCGTATCCGAGTTCGTCGTGTGCTGCCGCAGCGTAAATTGCGAACCGTCGGTGCCTGGTGCTTTGCCGATCACATGGGCCCGGTTGAGGTGACCGAAACTTCTGGGCTCGACGTCGGGCCGCATCCGCACACATGTTTGCAAACCGTGACCTGGCTGACGGATGGTGCGGTGCTGCATCGCGACAGTCTCGGGTCGGAGCAACTCATTCGGCCGGGCCAGATGAATCTCATGACAGCGGGGCGCGGGGTCGTACACGCAGAAGAAGCCGCCAGGACCTATCACGGGACGCTGCAGGGCATTCAATTGTGGGTCGCCCAGCCGGAGGCTGAACGTTTTGACCAGCCAGACTTCAAACACATTTCACAGTTGCCACAAGTGGAGTTTGGGCGAGTCGTTGCAACTGTGCTCGCCGGAAATTTTCTGGATGTGCAATCACCGGCTCCCTTCGGCAGAGATTTACTTGGTTTAGATGCCATCATTAAACCCGGCACGACTATCTTTCCGTTGCGCGCCGATTATGAGTATGCCGTTGTGGCGCTCGATGGCGCGCTCGACGTAGGGGAATCGACCTCAAAGCCCGGTCAGATCGCATCGCTCAGAATCGGGCGTGATGAGGTTGCGATCAGTGCAGCGACTTCGACGCGGATGATCTTGCTTGGCGGTGTGCCATTTCCAGAACCTGTCTTTATGTGGTGGAACTTCGTTGGAAGAAACGCCGATGAGATTGGAACTTTCTACCGCGAATGGCGTGATCGAGGCGAGCGTTTCGGCGAAGTGGATTCGACATTAGATCGCATTCCCGCACCACCGCCCCCTTGGGAACCAATTCGGAGCACACCCGCTCGATAAACTTGGTTCGAGTAGCAAGACGAAGTGCGGGGAGGTAAGGATTGAGCGAGGGGACGCACAGTTCGCCATTCTCATCGCGCACTACATGGGGAATGAGTTCGCGCACGCCATTCCGGGAGTTCCTTCACACCGAGAGTGGCAGTGCACTTGTGTTATTGGCTGCGGCGGTCGCGGCGTTGGTTTGGGTGAATATAAGTCAAGAATCATATGACTCCTTCTGGTCGACGCAGATATCGATTCATGTTGGTGAATCTGGTCTGACGCAAGATATTCGCGGTTGGGTGAATAGCGGATTAATGACTCTATTTTTCTTCGTCGTCGGATTGGAGGCACGGCGAGAATTTGATATCGGAGAATTGCGCGAACGGCGCCGTCTGGTCTTGCCGGTAATCGCTGCGCTTGGCGGGATGGCTCTTCCCATTTTTATCTACTTAGTTATAACTGCGGGTCATCACAGTGCGCGCGGATGGGCGACCGTGATGTCGACTGACACTGCTTTTGCGCTCGGGATGCTTGCACTAGTTGGGCCGCGTTTTTCTGACCGCTTGCGTGCTTTCTTACTCACAATGGTGGTGACGGACGACATAGTTTCTCTCTTTGTTATCGCCGGGGCCTACACGGATCGAGTTAAGGTTGCCCCGCTGTTGGCGGCGGTTGTCCTGCTCGGCGCGGTATTGATAGTCCGTGCTCTTCAAATCCGTCGAGGCTGGGTGTACGCGGTCCTTGGCGCGGCCATGTGGTTGGCAACATTTGAGTCGGGCGTTGATCCGGTTGTTGATGGGCTGCTGATTGGTCTGCTCGCCGTTGCTTACCCGGCGTCCCGCGCTGATTTGGAGCGTGCCACTGAACAGTTCCATCTCTTCCGCGAGCAGCCGACTGCCGAACTCGCTCGTGAAGCGCACGCGAAACTGCAATCTGCGATTTCGCCAAACGACCGATTACAGCAGTTATTCCACCCATGGACTAGTTACGTGATCGTGCCAATATTTGCGCTAGCCAATGCGGGTGTTCCAGTGTCGCGCGACTTCTTGGCTCGTGCATTTACTTCACCGATCACACTCGGAATTCTCATCGGCCTGGTAATCGGTAAACCTGTGGGCATCATGCTCACTTCGTGGCTTGCCACTCGCCTGAGCGGCGGCCGTCTACGTCCACCCGTCGGTTGGGCTTCCGTGGCAGGCGGCGGCGCGATTGCTGGGATTGGTTTCACCGTTTCGCTCCTCATCGCTTCACTCGCTTTCACGGGCGAGCGATTGAAGGAAGCAAAGGTCGGGGTTCTCACGGCGGCGCTCATTGCTTCGACGACCACATGGTTGGTCTTCTGGCTGACCGACAAATTGCCGTCGAGACTTCGTAATCGCGCACTCCTCGGCAAAGTTGTGCCTCTCATCGACCTCGCAGATCCAGTTGATAACGAGCGCGACCACATCCGCGGAGCGAAGAACGCGCCGGTGACACTTGTTGAGTATGGCGATCTTGAGTGCCCCTACTGCGGGCAAGCCGAACCAATTGTTCGAGAATTGCTGAGTGCCTTTGGTGATTTGCGTTATGTCTGGCGTCACTTGCCGCTAAATGATGTACACCCGAACGCTCAACTTGCCGCAGAAGCGACCGAAGCAGCCGCACTCCAAGATGCTTTTTGGGAGATGCACGACCTTCTTCTTGCGCATCAAGACAAACTCACCTTGCCAGACATCATGGGTTTCGCCGACACCCTCGGCATCGATATCGATCGCTTCGCCGACGATCTTCGCAACCGCGCCGGTGCAGCTCGAATTGCTGGAGATGTGAACAGCGCCGACTTGAGTGGTGTGTCTGGCACACCAACATTCTTCATAAACGGACGACGTCATTACGGTTCTTACGGAATCGCCACGCTTGCCGAAGCAGTGCGTTCGGCCCATGCCGATTCCCAAGTTACCTAGAACTATTGGAGCGGAGCACGAACCGAAGGTGAGCGAACTCGTTGCTGGGAAACGACTTCCAGTCGGCCTCTAATTTGCAGCTTTTGATCGTGGTCGCTGCCCGGGAGCCCGTCAATTGCGAACATGGACTCCACGTCGGGATGATCTTGTAGCCACTTACGGGCGTACAGACACCACGGCAAGACCGTGAGACCTTCGTTTTTCGCACGTTCTATGGCGGCCCGAACCAATCTGCCTCCAAGACCTCAGCGGGCTACCAGTTTTTGCTACTGGCTGAAATAGATACATCTCTCATTAAACTCACCCTGCAAGGGCGAGAATCAAACAGTAAAAGTAACTCCGAAATTACAATTGGATAATTACGCGTAGTCACTGAATCACCACTTCTGAAGACGTGACCCGAACCTACGGAGTACTCAGAGAATGCGTTGACGTGAGCCGTCACTAAAGACAGGAGTGAACCCACGGATGATCACGGTCTCGAAGAGACCAGCAGCGGTGAATGGGTCCGCATCGATGAACGCCGTTGCACGTCGATGGTCGGGCACATCCAGGATGAACAACTGACCAGATCGTGTTGTCCCGTCATCGTCCAACAAGGGTCCTGAACTCAGGATGGCGCTGGCGTGTTCATCGACGTACTGGCGGTGCGCTTCCAGCGACTGACTCCGTATGTTGGCCGAGTCGGGTCGGTCCAGACACACAACAGCGAAGAGTATTTGCCGCTCCTTTCCCGGGTGCCTTCGTCCGGAACTCAATCGGGTGAGATCATTCGGTCGCGACACCAGGACTTAGGGAAGAACCGATCGATGGCCGCCACAGCTGTCGCGGGGTCGCCATCACTCGGTACCGTTTCGAATGTGATCGTTCCGTCCCAGCGGTGCTCATCCAATACGGAGCGAAGGAACATGAAATCGATCTCCCCGACCCCCGGTTCGAATCGGCCTGGGACACCGCCGACGTCGAAGCGACCAAGATAGGGCAAGGCAGCGACCAGGTGGTCGGTTAACCTGCCTCCGCTGAGTTGTTGGTGGAAGGTGTCGAAGGCGACCCGGACTGCTGGATGGTTCACTTCGCGTGCAACGGAGATTGCGGGGGACATTCCAGTCCAGAGGTAACCCGGTAAGAACACATCGTTGAGAGGCTCGAGCATCAGCGTGACCTCAGCTTCTGCTGCGAGTTCTGATGCGGCTCGCACCGCATCGACTGTTGCTTCGTGCAATGTCTGGGCTGGCAGTGGTGGGGATGGAAGTACCAGTCCGCCTGGACGGATCGCGTTCGAGAAGATGGCGAGTTGACGGGCACCTACGCGGACCGCACAATCGATGGATTCGCCGATTTCGGCAAGGAACGCTGACCTATCGCTCGAGTCGCATGCTGAGTGTTGACGGTTGCCGAAGAAACCGTTGATGCCGATGCCGTTGTCTCGTGCTGCAGCTGATATGGCATCAATGTCTACGCTGCGCCAATCCCACAGGTCGACGAGATCAAAGCCGGCCTTCGCCGCAGCCTCTACCCGGTTGATCATTGGTCGGTCGTCCCACATGAAATGGATCGAGACCGACCGCAGCACGCGCTCACGTCCGTTCTGGACGTTTTTGTTAGTGGAACGTTCCATGACTACCTCCTCCCTAGCCCATCCGCGGGGACAGTGACACAACGTCCCCGCCCGATCTGGCTGGCATCAATTTCGCCGTCCTCGAAGACGATGCGTCCCCGGGAAATAGTCATCACTGGCCACCCACGAAGTCGCCAACCTTCATAGAGGCACGTGCCTTTTCCGTCATGAGTGACCTCTCGTTCCTCTTCGAGGTCGACCACGACTAGGTCGGCGTCGGATCCCGCCGCGATGGCGCCTTTGCGTGGATACAGCCCGAACTGGCGGGCGGGATTGTAGGAGTTAAGTTCGACCAGACGAGGCAGGGACATGCCTCGCTCGTGGACCCCGAAGTGCAGCATCAGTGCCAGTTCCCATGGGAAGGAGACGACCCCAGGCTTCTCCTTCCATAGGTCGCCACCGTTCTTCTGGAAGGGGACGTGGTCAGTGCCGATCGTGCCGACCGTTCCGTTGAGCACGCCACGCCAGAGTCCTTCCAACTGTTCGCGGTCGCGCAGGGGAGGGGAGATCTTCGCTGTCGCATCGAGATCTGGGTCGTACGCTGTGCGAGTCAGGTAGTGAGGGCAGGTCTCGATCGTGACATCGACGCCTCGAGCCCGAGCCTCGGCTGCCATTTGAGGGCCTTTGGCCGCCGTCGTGTGCACGATGTAGAGCGGACACCCGGTGAGTTCTGCGAGGCGGATAATTCGGGCGATTGCCTCTTCCTCCACGAAGACTGGCCGGGACTCGGTGTAGGCGGCCAGATCCTGACGCCCGGTTGCCATCATTTCCTTTTTGAGAAGTTGGACTAGTTCGGTGTTTTCGCAGTGCACCGAGACAACCCCGTGCGGCAGTTTGGCCGCTTCGCGCATCGCGCCATAGATCCAAGCATCAGTTGAGGAGACGATGCCGATCGGGTTTCCCGGTTCATATCCCATGTGGCACTTGAAGGACTGGACCCCAGTGACTCGGGCGATTTCGGCGATCTCGCCGACGTGCTCTTCGCGCTGGATGCCGAAGTGGAAGCCGAAGTCGACCATGGCATTAGCCTCACCGCGTTCGCGTCGGTTGGCATAGAACGGAATGTATGAACCCTCCATGTTGCGGATGTAGAGCAAAATAGTCGTGACGCCGCCGCGCGCCGCCGCCGCAGTCTCGGTGCGCATGTCATCGTCGTAGTCGTAGTTCACTCCGAGGTGGCAGTGCGGGTCGATGAGACCGGGCATGAGTACCTTGCCGCCGAGATCGATTGTGCGGTCTGCCAGTGGCAGCGCCGAATCGTCGCCGACCGCTACAATCCGGCCGTTTGCGATCGCGACACCACCACGGAACTCCCCGGCGTGGTCTACGATGCGCGCATTCTTCAGTACAAGATCAACCTTCATGGTTCCTCCTTTGCTCGAGGTCGGCGAGGCGCTTTGCGATGCCGGACCATTGGCTGCGGCCGACGGTCACAGGCGCTCGACGACCGAGACCGCGAGCCCACACTGCTGTGTGGCCAAGTTGCTTAGCCAGGCTTGTGTCAACTCCACCAGGTGGAGCGGACAGATCCATTACCAGCGACTTTGCTGGTAACTGTTTTAGGACTTCTGCACTGACAACTGGTGCGGGGACCGTTGAGAACACCATGCATACCGATGGTGCGATTAGCGGCATGTCCTCGAGCGGATGGGGGATGCAGCCAGCGGTTAAAGCGTCAGCTCGCTGCACAGGGTTCCGTGCCGCGACATGGACGCGGGCACCGAGCAGAACCAGAGTGCGGGCTAGGAGCCGACCGATGTTTCCATGGCCAACCACGAGTACGTCACTGTTATGGATCGTTACGCTGGTGAGCTCGATGGCGAGTTGCAGAGCGCCTTCAATGATCGCGGGACAACGCAGCAGCATTAACTCAGTATCGTTCTCGTACTCACAGAGCTCGATTTCGCGAGTCCGCGCGGCGGCCTTCAGATGCTCGTCGGGCCATCCGAGAATAATCGTGGCCCCAGATGACATCACCGAGAGCAGGTCTGCATCGGGCAGGATTGGCTCGGGTGAGTCGGGGGCAAACAGCGTGCCGTCCTTTGCGATGCCCGGGATTGGGAAGAGTGCATAGTCCGCCCCAGTGAGGGCATTGCGAGCGGACTCGGCACTTCGAACACCGTCAATACCCTCCCGGGGCCAAGGGAACCCGTATGCGGTCACAGTGGCTCCCGTCTGGGCTGCCAGTCGCGCGATCTCCTGCTCTCGTTCATCACCGCCAACTACGGCAATGGTCCGTCCGACAAGCTGCATGGTAAAGATCATCCTCTCTGTCAGTTACGCACGGAGGCGAGGAGGGATTGTAGGTCCAGGTCGTCCAACCCGAGACGTTCGCTGTCCAAACCGTTGGTCAAGATCTGTCCGCCAACGGCGGTGCCACCGAGCTGAAGCAGGGCGGAGGCCACAGGAACCGGAACCCGGGCCAGTCGGGCCAGCGCGACAAAGGGCAACAGGCCGAAGGCGAGGTCCTCTTGGTAGTAGCGGTGGTTGAACGAGTTGGGAGCGGAGATACTGGAGTTGGCCGTACCGCCACGGATCGCCGTCACGAGGGCACCCTCAGTGGCTGCGGCGGAGTCCACGGTTCCGATCGCGGCCATCTCCTGGAGCAGGGGAGGCAAGACGTGACCGAACGCTTTTGCTACAGCGAGGCGTTCGCTGTCCAGTGCCTGCATGACTCGGCCCACTCCTGGAGTCATGCCTTGAACGTAGAAGGTGAAGTCGCCGGAGGTAGCCTCGACCCACGCTGCACCTAAGATCGCGCCCGGCGGATGTAGCACGAGGTTGACATTGGACAGACTCGAGGCGAGCACATCCGAAACCTCAGAGACTCCTGGGAACAACTGGCGCCCCCATTCCAGGGCCCGGTTGCCACCGGGTAGGCAGGCGGCACGTACCTGTCGGGCGCGATTGGTGGTGTTCACCCGCCCTTGAGGGTCAACCCGGGCGACGTATGTGAGTGTGGAAAACTCAGATACTGGTGGCAGTGCTGCCCCTGACTGAGTGAAGACTCGCCGCAAATGGAGGGCCCCGCCGGTATGGCCGGGGTTGAGAATCACCGGAGTTGTGCAGCGCAAGTTTGCAAGGTCTGCAAACAACTGGCCGTGGACCAGGCTTGGCAGGCAGATTACAACAACCTCTGCTGCATTCAACGCTTTTTCCAGATCCGTGGTGACCATTGCCGGAGAGACGCTTCCTTCACCTAGGACTCCGCGGTAGTGAATTTCGCCGGCTGGACAGTGCGAGACCAATGTCTCCGGGTTTCGGTTCCACAAGGCCACGTCATGGCCAGCAAGGGAGAGCTCGACAATCGCGGAGAGCCCACCGGCGCCGGCGCCGAGCACCGCAACAGTCATACCGTGTAACGCTTGAGTTTCTGGCGGTCGACCTCAATCCCCAGGCCAGGCCCGACAGGAGTGAACACGCGGCCGTTCTCAAACCGCAGCGGCTCGGTGATCAGATCGTCTAGATAGTACACGCCGGCGATCTTGGGCCCGTTCGAACCCTCTGGTTGGGAGACGGGGCAAACGCTGGGCAGACGCGCGATCTTGGTCGCACTGCCAAGGTGGAGGTTGGCGGCGTTACCGATGCCAGTTTCGATCGAGCCACCAATGTCGCAATACATGCCCACTTGTTCGGCGATGTCAGCCACCTGGCGGGCTCGGTACAAGCCGCCAGGCTTGGTCACGTAAAGGGAGATGCATTGCGCCGCGTTGAGCCGGTCCAGTTCCAGGATGTCATGGACGGTCCAGGCTGACTCGTCGGCCATGACAGGGCTCTCGATGCGGTCCGCGACGCGCGCGAGCCCCTGGGCGCCAGCCACTGGCTGTTCGCACAAAAGAATGTCGAACTCCTCCTGGCGCTTGGTCACCGATACCGCTTCGGCGACGCTGGCGTAACTCTCGTTTCCGTCGACCCGGATCTTGATTGCGCTGCCGAGCCTGCGTCGTAACTCGCGGACCAGTGTGACGTCCCGCTCCGGATCCAACCCCGTCTTGCACTTGATGGTCAGCGCACCTTCGGCGACAGCCTCCACTGCTTCTGCGTAGCAGCGGTCGAGATCCATGATGCCCAAAGAATGTGCGACCTCGATCGAGTCACGATGGCTGCCACCGAGCAGAGTTGAGACGGGCACGCCGAATGCCTTACCCGCAAGGTCGTAGCAGGCGATGTCCACGGCGGCCTTGGCGTAAGGGTGGCCCTTGATGGCCATATCCATCCGGGCGTGGATCACTGAGATGTCTGCCGGGTCCAAGCCGATGACTGCCGGCGCTAGGTGGTCGCGTACCACAACCTCGACCGTTTCAGGAGACTCCCCGTAATAGCGCATGTGCGCGCCGCCCCAGGTAGCTCCCGCTGGAGCCTCGCCCCAGCCGACGACACCATCGTCGGTCTCGATCTCGATGATTGCGTGGTGCCCGATTGGAGTGTTCATCTTGGTAGCCCAGTTGTGCTGTCGCCGGGGAGGTAGCCGGACCAGATGGATCTTGATGCCGGTGATCTTCATGGCATTGCCTCCTGGATGGGTGTGGTCGGTTTGGGTTGGGGCGAAGCGAGGACGGTCAGAGGACCACTCTCGAAGAGTTCGATTTCGTTGCCGTCCGGATCCTCAATGTAGACAGTGTGCCCATAAGGACCGGGGCCAGGGCCGCGCACAATACGGTGTCCCGCAGTCTGTGCTCGCTCGGCGATGGCGTTTATATGTCGCGCGCCGAAGCACAGATGCTGCAAACATCCGCCGACGCTGCTGAAGTTTTCCTCGCCCTGAACGAGTCCAAGACCTTGGTGAGTGGAGATGAACGCCCGCCCGTCGCGGAATAGTTCGCGCTTGCGCACGTCAAAGCCCAGGGTGTCGACGTAGAACTTCTCGGACTGCTCAAGATTCGAGGTTTCCAGGAGCAGATGGTGCAACTGCAACGCCTGGGGGCGAAGCGCATGCTCCAGCCAACTGACCACTTCGTCGGAGTCGGCCAGAACGCCAAAATACTGCCCCCACACTGCCTGGGCGGTGTCGATCCACTCAGGGCGCACCGCGGCGATGGCGTCAGTCACCGCAACAACGTCGTAGTCGCGCAGGTACGCCTCACGCAAAGTGGTCTCCACGCATGCATTGGCCGTCATGCCGGCCACGAACAAGGACTGCACCCCCAGCATGTCCAACAAGGCCTCCAGCCGGGTCTGGTAGAACGCCCCGAACCGGTGCTTAACCACGACAAACGTTGGGTCATCGACAAGGTCGGCAACCTCATCGACAAAAGCTGCGTCCCAAGAACCGGAGATAGCAGATACGCGAGCACGCTTGTCCGTATGCGAGGGCAGCGACTTCCGAGCACGGGCCGCATCCTTCTCCAAGTGCACTTGTTGGGTCCAGATGACTGGCAGACCCGCCTGTTTGAATGACTCAGCGAGGCGGCGGATGGCGGCGAGGGCGCTTTGTGCTGGAGCAATGTTCACGCCGGAGACGCCGAGTGTGCCCTGTGTGTGGCAGAACGCGTTCTGAGGGTCGATAACCAGTAGGGCCGCTGACTCTGGCTTGATGGCGCTGAAGCTCATGTCTCGGTCCGATCCACGCCGAGGACGCCGGCGCGCGCCCAATTCTCGAGGGGGTACTCCTGGATGGCTATATGCAGGTTTTCAGGGTTAGCTCCAGCGTGCTCGACCATGGCGGTCGTGATCGCCTTGATCAGCGCCCGCTTCTGGTCGACCGACCGACCTTCCCACATGTGAACCTCAACAAAAGGCATACTGTTCGTCCTCCGCATTCTGTTCGTCGGATGGAGGGTGGTTGTTCCTCCCGCTGGTCCTGACAGACTCTCGGTTACTCTCAGGCCCGACCAAAACTCGGCGGTCGAGAGGGGAACTCCCCACCGATGCAGTGCGTTCTGCTGGCTGAAATCTAAACCCTTGACATTGACTTACGAACGAAGTAAACATATCACATGTCAGACCAGTTGTAAGGTTTCTAAGGAGTGAACACTATGAAATCCCCGAAATCAGTACAACTTGAGGGCTCAGCGGAACTGTCGACTGGCCACCAAACGGCCACGTCCGCACCTGATTCACTTGCGGATGAGGTCCAAATGCCGTCAGCACCGCACATTGACGTGCAAGGGGCGTCCAAGACGTATCCAAACGGTACGGTCGCGCTTCAACCGGTCAATCTGCAAATTCTTAAGGGCGAGTTTGTCTCGCTGCTCGGACCGTCTGGGTGTGGTAAGTCCACGTTGTTGAGGATCATCGCGGGCCTTTCCAGTTCTACCCAGGGATCAGTTCACATTCCTGCCGGTGATCGACGCGCCTTCGTTTTCCAAGATGCGACGCTGTTACCGTGGCGCACAGTGGAGTCCAACGCCCACCTTGTTTGTGAGCTCGAGGGTGTCGACAAAACCGAACGTCATACCCGCGTCGCCGAAGCGCTAGAAATGGTGGGATTGGCTGGTTTCGAGAAAGTTTATCCACGCAACCTGTCTGGCGGCATGAAAATGCGCTTATCTCTCGCCCGGGCGCTCGCGCTGCGTCCCCAACTGTTTCTCATGGACGAGCCATTCTCGGCGGTGGATGAGATTACCCGTGAAGCTCTTCAGGATGAATTGCTGCGGATCTGGGGCACGGAGGGGTTCACCTCCGTGTTCGTAACGCACAACCTTTATGAGGCGATATACCTGTCGCAGCGCGTTGTGGTCATGTCAGCTCGACCCGGCCGAATCGAGAAGATCTTCGATATCCCCTTCGACTTCCCGCGTAGTCCCGCGCTGCGTTCCGCCCCTGAGTTCACGGCTCTGTCGGCGGAAATCGGCGAGTTCCTGCGGAAAGGCGCCAACTCATGACTACGACCCAAGCCCTCGACGTCCGACTGGGCAGTGCCCAGAGCAGTCCAGCAAAGCCACGGCGCGGCAGACGCCTGCACTTACTGCTGCCGCCGGTCGTCGTGTTAATAATCTCGATCAGCGCCTGGTGGCTCGTCTCGGCCACGGTCTACGGTGACAAGAACTACCTACTGCCGAGACCAATGCAGGTCGTGCACGCCGCGTTGGACAACCCGGGTCTACTGTGGCAGGGCTTCCGCATCACCTTAGTCGAGGCGACCCTGGGCTTTGCGCTGGCGATCACCATCGGGCTTATGAGTGCCATCGTGATGAGCCTGTCCAAGCCGTTGGAGCGTAGTTTCTACCCGTATGCCGTCCTCCTTCAGACGGTCCCTGTGATTGCCGTCGCACCGATCATCGTCCTTTGGTTCGGCTATAACCAGAGGGCCGTTGTCGTCATCGCCTTCATGATCGCGGTCTTCCCGATCCTCACCAATTCACTTCTCGGTCTGCTCTCCACCGACCGCAACCAAGTGGACTTATTTCGGATGCATCAAGCGTCCAAGATGACCGAATTCGCCAAACTGCGACTCCCTGCTGCTTTGCCGAGCATCTTTGCCGGGCTGCGGATCTCGGCCGGTCTATCGGTTGTCGGGGCGATCGTCGGTGAGTTCATCATCGGCTCTGGCGGCGAGGAGGGCGGACTGGGTGTGAAAGTGCTGTTCGCACAGGCACGGCTCGCCACAGGCTTGCTGTTCGCCGAGGTCCTTGTGGCCACCCTGCTCGGCTTCGCCTTCTTCATGCTCGTAAGCGTCATCGGCAACTGGCTCATCAAAAACTGGCATGAGTCCGCTCTTCAAAAGGAGGACTGAGGTTGGACGGAGGTTCCAGCTAGCGCAATTCCGCAAGTTCGTCTTCATACATCGCATATCTACTGAAAGGAACACAATGAAAACGAAGCGTTCTTTAGTAGCCGGATCGCTAGCCTCACTAGCTATCGCCTCCCTCGGACTTACCGTCGGCTCAACCAGTGCAAGTGGGGCCACTACCGCCAAACCAAAAGCGCAGAGCGCGACCATAGTGATGAATTGGTTCGCACAAGCCGAGCAAGGCGGCTATTGGGATGCTATGGGCAAGCAATACGCTAAGAGCAAGAACATCAAGTTGATCGTCAAGCAAGGCGGACCCGGAATTCAGACCTTACCGCAGGTGGCTGCCGGGCAGTTCGCCTTTGGTGTTGGGAACGCTGACGAGGTGATTGTCGCTCGCAAAAACGGTCTACCGATCGTGGCAATCGCCGCCGGGTTCGACACCAACTTGCAGTGCATGATGTTCCACGCGGGACAGCCCATCAAGAGTTTTGCCGACCTAAGCGGGCACCAGGTAGCCCGAGTACCCAGCCCATACTTCGACTATTTGAAGTCACATTTCAAGTTGGCCAATATAAAAGATGTCAACTTCACCGGATCGATGGCAGATTTCAAACTTAACAATGACCTGGTCCAACAGTGTTTCGTCACCTCTGAGCCCTTCGTTGCAAAGCAGCAGGGAATCAACATTGGAGTTCTGTCGGTGGCTAAGGACGGCGGTTACAACCCTTACGGTAACCTCCTGTTCACGACCGAAGCCATGATCAAGAAGAACCCCGCGTTGGTTCGGGCCGTCACTGCGGCCGTCGTGCAGGGCTGGAAAGATCTCCTGGTTAACCCATCTGTGGCCAAGGCCGCTGCGATGAAGGCCAACAAGGATATCGATCCCGCTGCGTTTGACTACGCGGCGGCAACGATTAAGGCCGGTGGCTACCTTGGCACCACTCCGGGTGCCATGACCGCTTTACGATGGAAGGCCCTGCGCGACCAACTCGCCTCGATCGGTGCGGTTCCTGCGAACTTCAACTACACCAAGGCGTTCACCACCCAGTTCCTACCGAAGAACTAACCGGTCAGCCAGATACGCCTGCTGCGCGGGTAGACCACGGCCGACGGTCGTCCCCGCAGCAGGCGTCCCATTCGCGCACGCAGCAAAGGAATAGTGACTGTGACCAAGAAATCCGTCTTCGCGCCCAGAAGTGCATGGACGCCGCTGCGCATCACCCGGGATGGTCGCGAGTTCTTGCGAGTGTCCACTGACGAGTTGTCCACGTACGATCCGGCAACGGGCGAGTTGGTGGCAACCATCGACACCTCGAGCCTGGCCGATGTCGATATGGCCGTCAGCCGAGCCCGCGAGGCCGTCACCAGATCCCCGTGGCGCAACGATGGGGCGCTTCGAGCACGCGTATTGTTTCGATGGGCCGAACGCATGCGTACGAATGCCGAGGATCTAGCGGAACTGCTGACTCGCGAGCAAGGCAAGACGTTAGCCCAAGCCCGCAGTGAGGTGCAGAGCAGTATCAGCATGATCGAATTCAACGCTGGCCAGGCTCGTGCGATCTACGGTCGGGCTATAGCCCTCAAAGATGGCGTGCACGGCGTGGTGTTGCGGGAGCCGATGGGAGTTGTGGCTGCCATTACCCCCTGGAACTACCCTCTCAATTTGACGATTAGGGCGGTTGCGCCTGGGTTGGCCGCAGGCAACGCAGTAATCGTCAAACCAGCAAGCGCGACACCCGCCATCGTGATTCGCGCATTGGAGTTTCTCGCCGCCGACGGAGACCTTCCTTCCGGCATCTTGTCGGTGGTCGTTGGCTCAGGGGCCACGGTAGGAGACCACTTGGTCGGGCACGCCGGCGTGGACATGATCGCATTCACTGGCGACTCCGCCACCGGCATCAACGTGATGAAGCGGGCTGCGGGCGGGTTAAAGAAGGTGTCCCTTGAGTTGGGTGGAAAGTCGCCCAACATCGTTTTCGCTGATGCGAACCTTGACAAGGCGCTGGCTGGCGCCGAGAACGCTATTTTTTCCGCGGCCGGTCAGATCTGCACCGCCGGCAGTCGGTTACTCGTTGAGGATTCGATCCATGACGAGTTCGTGAACCGCTTAGCGGCGCGGGCGACCGCCATGCGCGTCGGTGACGGTCTTGACCCGCAGACCCAGATGGGCCCGCTGATCTCGGCTGCCCACAAGAGGACAGTCTGGGGGTACATCGAAATCGCCAAAGCCGATGGCATTCTCATTGCCGGTGGTGAGGACTTGGTCAAAGCGCCTTATGACCGGGGGCATTTCGTGGCACCGACTATCGTCACTGGCCTCCCTTCAAGCTCTTGCCTCCTGACTGAGGAGGTCTTCGGGCCGGTGCTCGCGGTCCAATCATTCAGTTCTGAGGAAGAAGCCGTCACGTTGGCCAACGGCACTGAGTTCGGACTGGCTTGCGGCCTCTGGACGTCAAACTTGGATCGCGCCTGGAGGATGGGTCGGGCCATCGAGGCCGGCACCATTTGGATCAACACCTACCACCACTTCTACGGCGAGACGGAGGTCGGCGGATTCAAGCGCTCCGGCGTAGGTCGCCAACAGGGAATTGAGGGGCTGTTGGAGTTCACAGAGACCAAGCATTTGAACTTCGACTCCAACACCAACCTGTGGTGAGTTCGTTAGGAGCCTGACAACAAGGCTGGCGGGTCGCCGGGAGCGTCAGGTTTTTGGCCCCAGTTCACCAGTTCGATGAGGGCTCCCCATGGGGTTGTCACGAATGCATTCGTCAGGCCCGGAGTGGCCCCGGTATCGAAGGTAACGGGGCCACCCAGCACATGTACTCCCTCTCGCGCGCGAAGGCTTTCCAATGTTGAGGCCACATCTGAGACCTGCACGGCGACGTGGCAAGCGCCGATGTCCGAAGACTGTGGGGTTCGGTCAGCCTGGTTTGGACTCCACCAGCGCAGCAGTTCCAGCCGTCCGGTTCCCAGTTGCAGCATCACGAGTTCGAAAGCGGCCTCTCGCGGGGCACCCAGGCGCTCCATTGACCCGCCCTCGAGATCACTGATCGGGCCGAGACGAAACACCGTCGTCGCACCGAACGCTTCGGTAAAGAAGTTGACCGCCTGTTCTAGATCGGGCACGTTGAGTCCGACGTGATCCAGCCCGCCGAATTCGGAAACCGACTCCGAGGCTTTCATGCAGCCACCTCGGCACCCAGATCCGCACTCTCCAGCCAGTTCTTCAGGTCGACCAAGAAGCGTGCGGCGTCGGCCCCGTCGACCAGCCGGTGATCATAAGTAAGGCACAGATACGCCAGGTCACGGGCTGCGATTCGCTCGCCCTGTTCATCGTGGATGACTGCCGGCCGTCGAGTTACGGCGCCAACGGCCAGGATGCCAACCTCAGGCGAATTGAGAATCGGTGTATCCAGCAGGGATCCCCGGGATCCCGTGTTAGTGATCGTGAAGGTGCCGCCCTCCAGGTCCTCTGGCCGAAGCCGACTGGACCTGGCCCTTTCGGCCAGGTCCTTGATCCCTACGGCCAGGGATGCAACGGTCTGCCGTCCGGCGTCCTTTAGGTTTGGTACGAACAGACCCTTGTCTGAGTCCACCGCGATACCGAGGTTTATGGCAGGAAAGTAGATGGCGGTGCCCAGCTCGAGGTTGATCCGGGCGTTGAGCACCGGATGCTCGGCCAGCAGCCGACAGACACCACGAGCAATTATCGACATCACGCTCAGCGAGGCTCCGTGCAAGTCTCGGAAGGCTGCTCCGTTGGACTGGCGAAGCAGCATGACGTTGGACAGGTCAACCTCGACCACGCTGGTAAGTTGAGCGCTACCTGCCAAACTTTCCTGCATGCGGGTCGCAATGATCTTGCGGATGCGCGACAGTTTCTCGGTTCGCGGCTCTCGGTCGATGATCATGCGTCTATCCGGTAGAGCTCATCGGTATTCATGACGTCCGATAGTAGGCGTGATCCAGTGTCTTCGACGGTGATCATGTCCTTGATCTGCATTCCGAATCCGAAACCGCTCCGGTAAACCAGGGGCTCCATGCCCAGCACCATTCCCACCTCGACCGATTGGTTAGAGAATGGTCCAAAGTAGGGTCTCTCATGGAGATTGACCCCGATCGAATGGGCCACAAACGAGATCGCCGGGAGTCCAAGTTCGTTGAATTTGGACATGAAGGTCTCATACACGGACCGAGATCCAACACCTGGCTTGATGGCATCCACGACCAGGTGCTTGCACTCGACCAGGTTGGCGTACACCCTCAGTGCGTCGGGTGTTGGGTCGCCGACGACCGCAGTCCGGCAGACCCCCGCCTGGTAACCGTCGATGACGGAGAATATCTCGACACGGCAGACGTCGCCGGGTCGCAGGATCCGGTTCGTTGGTCCGACGTTCGGCAGTTGGCTGCGTTCCCCGGTGGCCACGATCATCAGCTTGAACTGTTGGGCGCCTTGTTCGTAGACACTGCGGGTAAGAGCGGAGGCGATGTCCATCTCTGTTGATCCGGCACGTACGGCCTTGAAGGAGTGCAGGATGGCAGTCTCGGAGATCCGCGACAGGCGTTCCAGCAGCGCGAGTTCTTCCGGGGTCTTGATCTGACGGGCTCGATTTAGGAGGTCGTCCGCTGCGAACAGTTCCATAGCAGGGAGCGCCGCGGTCAGTTCGGCGTGGTCAGCCGTAGACAGATAGTTCAACTCGGTTCCGATTCGTGACCGCTCCAGCCCCCAGTCCCGGAGTAGTTCGGCCAAGGTGCCCATGGCTCGCCCGGTGAACTCGGTCCAGACTCGCACCTCCGTGTCGGGGTCCGCGGCGCGCACGGTGGTCTCTTCCATGTCGACGCAGATGATCGCCTCCCGTCCGTCTACCGTGATAACGGTGGCGGCGTGCCTCCAGCGCATCAGCGACTGGGAAGGGATGACGAAACCAGCCGTGTACGCCACGTTCTCGGGTGAGAGGCACACCAATGCGGCCAAGTTCTCGACAGCCAATCGCTTGCGGAGCCGTGCCGTGACCTCGCGTCTCATTATTCCTCCGGTTGGTATCTAACTGGTATTACGACAGATATCATATGACTTTTCAAGGTTGATAGTAAGACGATTGAAATGAGAGGGTCAATTCATGACTGACACCGACACTCGTCCACGCGATGGTGAGACGATCCTGATTGAGCACTTGCAGTTCGCGATTACCGCGGACGGCCGCGACAGTGTCCTGCGCGACGCGGCTCTGCTGATCCATTGGGGCCGGATCCGCGACCTCGGCACTACCGCTGAGGTGCGTGAACGGCTAGGGACAGTCTCGCCGGATCGGGTTGTCGACGGACATCGGTTCGGAGTGATCCCCGGTTTGATCGACACCCACGTGCACCTATCGGAGACTCTGAGTCGCGCAGTTTTCCCCGACGTTCTAGCTACCCGCGCCTGGGTGTTCCACTGGGCGAAGCCGTTCTACGCCCATGTCGATGAGGAAGACGAGCGGGTCAGCGTGCTGTTGGGAGCCGCCGAGATGCTACGCAGTGGAACGACGTGTTTCCTTGACATGGGCGCCCAAAACGATGCTGGGGTGACTGCCATGGCCGCAGCCCAGATCGGCATTCGCGGCATTGTGAGTCGTCACGCAGCCGACCGTCGACCAGCCGAGGCGCCTGCCGGGTGGTCGGAGCGGATGATGAACCACCACTTCTTCTCAAACCACGAGGCTGCCTTGGAGGCGCTGGAGGACTCCGTGCGCCAATGGAATGGCTACGCCGACGGACGGGTTCGGTGCTGGGTGAACATCGAAGGCAAGGAGCCGTGCAGTTTGGAATTGCACGTCGGGGCACGTGAACTCGCCGAACGACTCGGGGTCGGAACGACCTACCACATCGCCACCAGCATCGAGGAGGCTCAGGTCAGCGAGCGCAAGTACGGGCGGTGGCCGATCACGCGGATCGCCGAGAACGGCGGCTTGGGCGCCAACCTGGTCTTGGCGCACGCGGTGGCCGTGACCGACGCAGAGGTGCAACTTCTCGCAGAGAGTCGGACCGCGGTCGCCTTCTGTCCCTCGACGTCGCTGAAGTTAGCAAAGGGCGCTACTGCAATAGGGAAGTACCCAGAGATGCTGGATGCTGGAGTGACCGTCAGTCTGGGAACCGATGGAGTATCGGCGTCAGGTAACCTGAACCTGCACCGTCAGGCTTACTTGGTCGCCGGGCTATTCAAGGACGCACGGCTTGATGCCACCAAGGTCGGTGCTCGGCAGGCGGTGCGGATGGCCACCATCGAGGGCGCGAAAGCTCTGGGCTGGGATGACGAGATCGGTTCCCTTGAGATCGGCAAGCAGGCAGACTTCGTTCTGTTCGACCTTGATCACCACGAGTGGACACCGTACTTGGACCCCTTGCAGGCATTGGTCTGGTCGGCCAGCGTTGCAAGCATTGCGGAGACATGGGTGGCTGGTAGGCCGCTCTTCCAGCACGGACTCGTCCAGACGATTGATGAGGGGCCCTTGCGTGTTGAGGCGCGAGAGCGTGCCGCCAGGATCGTTGCCCGGGCAAGGTTGGGGGAGAACGTCCCGGTGACCACGACGCTGTACGACTGAGTCGCTTTTTGGCTGACTAGTTCAGTTGGCGAAAGTCGCATTAGTGCCCGTGTCCCCGACTGCCTGCAGAAGCCTTCGGTCCCATTCGTGGTGCACCCTTGTCCGCGCGAGGATTCGACCGGCGCGGATGACCACACGGTCCTCGCTGGCACCAGCCACTGCATCCGCGAGCGAGGAAGCTCGCACTGCCAGAAGATCGGCCTGGCTACCAGGTTCGACTCGCACCTCGGCCAGGCCCAGTAGTGCGCGGGCCTGACCCGATACGCATGCGTAAGCAGCCTCGGGGGTCAGGTGTCCAGCGGTCACTAAGAGTGAGGCGGTCTCGAGTGGGTCGATCCGTCCCATCGGGTTGAACGGATCGCGCCAGTTGTCGCCTCCTCCGGCAACGCAGACCCCGGCTTCGAGCAGATCGGCGAGTGCAGTCAGGCCGCGCGGCTTACATGTGCTGGTCGATCGACCCTGGAGGAACAGGTTGGTCTGCGGCAAGGTGATGACTGCAATGTTTGCGGCAGCCAATGCAGCGCAGACCTCACGCGCGACCACGACGTCTTGCACGCCCAGACTGACACAGTGTGAAGCGGTAACCCTGAGGCCGAACCCCGTTTTCAGTACCCGTTCGGCGAGGTATTTGAGCACCAGCACGCCTGCATCGACTGTCTCATCGACGTGCAAGTCAATGCCGCGACCGGCATCGCGGGCGATGGCAAGCAACTCGTTCACCGCCGCCCGCGGGTCTTCGTCGATCGATGGACACCCACCGACGAGATCGGCGCCGGCGGCCATTGCGGCTGCCAGAGTCTGCCGGTTCGCACGGCCGGCCGTTCCGGCCACCCCGGGTTCAGCCAACGCCACAACCTGGATGTCCATGACATCGCGAAGGTTCTCCCGCAACTCGACCAGTGCTTCTACTGATCGGATTCCGAGTGTCGGACCGCAGTCCGAGTGAGTTCGTACAGCCGTAAAACCTTTGGCGGCGGCCTCGGTGAGTGCAACGAGGGCACGGCGACCGATATCCGAGGCTGACATGGAGGGATATGCCGCGCGAATCGCATCGATTGCCCCGGTCAAATCACCGGAGGGGTTGGCTACGCGGGCGGCAAGCAGTGCCTTGTCTAGGTGGGCGTGAGGTTCTGCGGGAGCCGGGAGAAGGACATGGCCCGCAAGATCTACGACCACGTAGTCAAGACCATCGAACTGCGGCAGCCCTGGGGCGACGATTGCCGTGATGACGCCGTTGGCCAGATATACGTCCCGGACCGTGCCGTCCACCAAGGTGGCCGAAGTCAGGACAAGAGGGCTGTCGCTCGCTCTGGTCATTGTTACTCCTTATTGGTATGATGTATGACATGTTCAGGCTAGTTGGACTGGCGGGCAGGGGCAAGGGAGAGATTAATGCGTGGACTGAGCGGACGGCGGATCCTGGTTACCGGTGCGGCCGGTGGGATCGGGACCGCAGTCGTCGAGCGACTGCTCATCGAAGGAGCCCATGTGGCCGCCACGGATCTGGTCGTGCCCAAGGCCGTTGGTGCCTCGTTACTCTTTGCAGCGGACGTGACTGACGAAACCGACGTGTATCGAATGACCAACGAGGTCCTATCCGTGCTTGGTGGGGTGGACGCCGTTGTAGCAGTCGCCGGAATCCATGCCACGGGGCCCACCCACGAACTGTCTCTGGAGACCTTCCGCAAAGTCGTCGACGTGAGCCTGGTCGGGACCTTTCTCGTCACCAAGGCACTGCTGCCCCAGATGCTCGCACGCGGCGACGGGCAAATCGTGACCTTCGGATCCACGGCCTCGGTATGCGCGGCACCCGAGTTGGCCGCCTACGCCGCGGCCAAAGGTGCAGTCCTGCAGTACACCCGCTCCATCGCAGTGGAGTACGCGAATCGCGGTATAAGAGCCAACTGTCTCTGCCCTGGCGGCACATTGACCCCATTGCTGCGAACTCTGAACGCCGAACGCACCGAACCCGACCACTTCGCCGAGAAGCACCCGATCGGACGTTACGCCGAGCCGGCGGAAATAGCCTCAGCCGTCTCATTCCTGCTCTCCGACGACGCCTCATTCGTTCTTGGCGCTGCGTTCATGGTCGACGGGGGATACTCCGCCGGCTGACTGTCATTCCTGTATTTAGTTCACTAGCAAAATATGTGCTGAGTAGATAGAGAGGTCTCCATGATTGATACGACTGGATCAGTTGACGCCAGGACTCCGGTGTCCCTTCATGAGGGGCTGGATTTGTTCGAGCGCATGCTCTTGATCCGCCGCTTCGAGGAGCGTGCGGCTCAATTGCGTGCTGAGGGCTTAATCCCGGGCTTCTTGCATCCCTATATCGGTCAAGAGGCAACCGCGGTGGGTGTCTGCAAGGCTCTCAGTGTAGAAGACGTGTTGACGTCGACGCACAGAGGTCATGGTCACATGATCGCCCGGGGCGCCGACCCGGCACGCATGTACGCCGAGTTGTTCGCCCGGACCGGCGGCTACAACCGTGGCAAGGGTGGCTCGCTCCATATGATCGACACCGCGCTGGGCTTCCTCGGCGCCAACGGAATCGTCGGTGGGGGCATCCCCATAGCAGGCGGCGCCGCATTGCAGTTCAAACGCACAAGTAGCAGCGCCGTCGCGGTCACGTTCTTTGGTGATGGCGCATCGAATGAGGGAGCATTCCACGAGACGCTCAACCTGGCGGCCCTATGGAAGCTCCCTGTGCTCTTCATCTGCGAGAACAACCTCTACGGCGAGTTCACCCGTCAGAGCGACCATATGGTGCTGGATAACGTGGCGGATCGTGCTGTGGCGTACGGAATGCCCGGGGTGATCGTGGATGGCAACGACGTTCTAGCCGTCCGAGAGGTAACCCGAGAGGCTGTTGAGCGCGCGCGCCGAGGGGACGGCCCAACGCTGATCGAGACAAAGACCTACCGGCACCGAGGCCACTTCGAAGGCGACATGGCGCGCTATCGACCCAAGGAAGAGGTCGCCGAGTGGATGGCCCGTGACCCCCTGGTCACCTTCCCGAAGAGGTTGTCATCCGAATTCAGTGCGACGGAGACCGACCTGGGTGACGTCCGAACTCGGGTCGAGTCTCGGTTAGAGACAGCCATCGCCTGGGCGAAGGAACAAGAACATCCACATCCGGAGGACGCACTGGATCATGTCTATGTGGACACCCTCGAAGGAGCAGCACTGCAATGACCAATTTTAGCTATGCCGATGGTGTGCGTCAGGCCATCGCTGAAGAGATGGAACGTGACCCTGCAGTTTTCATGATCGGCGAGGACGTCGGAGCGCCAGGCGGAGTGTTCGGCGTCACCAAGGGTCTTTGGGACCAGTTCGGCGCCAACCGTCTTTGGGACACCCCAATCTCTGAGGAGGCCATCGTCGGCGCGGCTGTCGGCGCGGCTCTCGTGGGGGGCCGCCCAATCGTGGAGATCATGTTCGGCGACTTCTCGTTGCTCGCGATGGACATGATCATCAACCAAGCGGCCAAGACCCACTACATGACCGGGGGCAACCTCAGTGTGCCCATGGTCGTGCGTATGGTCACCGGCACCGCCGGTTCAACCGGCGCTCAGCACTCACAGAGCCTCGAGGCCATGTTCGCCCATGTCCCCGGCCTCAAGGTGGTCGCACCCTCGACGGCCGAAGACGCCAAAGGCTTGCTGAAGTCTGCAATCCGTGACCCCGACCCCGTTATCTTCTTTGAGCATAAGGGGCTCTACGTAGGTCGAGGTGGCCCTACTGGTGAGGTCGTCGAGGTAGCCCCCATCCCATTTGGGAAAGGAAAGGTCGTTCGAAAGGGCACGGATCTGACAATCGTGTCCTACCTCAAGACCCTCGAGTATGCCCAGCAGGCTGCCGAAGAACTCTCCGCCGAAGGCATTTCTTGCGAAATCTTCGACCCGAGGACGTTGGTGCCCTTTGACCGGGCGGGTCTGCGGACATCGTTGCAGAAGACCGGACGCCTACTTATTGCCCACGAAGCGCCCACTCGAGGTGGGTTCGGGGCCGAGATTGCCGCATACGCCGCCGAAGACTGCTTCGAACTCCTGCGTTCCCCCATCGTTCGCGTTGGCGCGCGCAACACCCCGGTCCCGTACGCACCTGTTATGGAGCGGCACACACTGCCCAGCGTCTCACGGATCGTGGAGGAAGTTCGCAAACTCGTTGGCTGAACCACCCACCTTGTTTCATTGGAAGATATATAGGACAAAGATTGGAGGATCCACGTGGCCAAGGAACACCCGCTCCCCAAGTGGGGCGTGACCATGGAAGAGGGGACAATCGGCGAGTGGTACGTGGCTGTTGGCGACGTCGTCACCGAGGGGCAGGTTCTAGCGCTGGTCGAAACCGATAAGATCTCGGTCGAGATGGAGTCACCGGCCTCCGGCTTGATCGCGGCACTTCTGGCCAAGAACGGCGACAACGTCACGGTGGGATCTCCGGTCATCGTGATCGCCACCGATGCCACTGATCTCAAGACGTATCTAGCTGGTCAGTCGGACTAGCAGCCCCATGATGAGCCTTGACCAAACCTTACGGGACCCCAAGCGGTGTGGGGCTCTTCTAATGCATGCCTTCCGCGAGCGGCAAGACCACAAGATTGGAGTGGTTCCATGACCACGAAGACAACTGAACCTGAGCACCCGGGATTCTCAACCGTAACCCGAGTGAGTCCAACCCAGCAGGTACGTGAGCAGATCACGGCCGCCATTCTGAGCGGAGAGTACCAACCAGGTGCACCATTGCCGTCTGAGCGTCAACTCTGCGAGGCATTTGACGTGAGTCGAGTCTGCATCAGAGAGGCTCTGGCTGGTCTTGAGGCCATGGGCATGATCTCCATACAACATGGACGTGGCGCATTCGTGCGTGCTGGAGTCGGGGAAGAGTTTGCGCCCTTTGGTGCCTATGTTGAGATGCATCGTGACGAGTTGATCGACCTTCTCAAGATTCGCGGAGCACTCGATGGGTTGGCAGCCGAAGGGGCTGCAGCACGGGACGACGACGACCTGCTGGTGATCCAGTCGGCGCACCAAGCCTTTGTCGATGCCGCGGAGCAGGGAGCAAGTGCTGAAAACCTCGTGCCGCTGGATGTGGCTTTCCACCTCTCTATCGCGGAAGTCGCCGGCGGCCAGTTCTTACCCAGGCTGCTCAAGGAACTCAATGGGGTTTTCGAGGAGTCACGTCTCATCATGTTCAACCGACAAGGGCAGCCTCCTCGGTCGGCGAAGCAACATCAGACTATCGTCGACGCAATTCTCGCGCACGATGCTGCGGCAGCCAACCAGGCTGCCGCGAAACACGTTCAGGGGACCGTCGAGTGGGTTGCGGCTTTCACGACTGCCAAGCCCATTGCGTAACGGTAACTACGAGATGAAGAACTGACCATCACCACAATCGGAAGTCGGAACAACGCGACATCCAGCACGTCTGCGGCGATCGGAAAGGGTCAATTGCATAGCAGTCTCAGCGGTCTTGTTCTCTCGGACTCGACCGACCATCCACAGACATCGTGATAGTGAGGTAAGCAGTGAACAACAATTCTCTTGGCGGCAAGGTGGCTCTCATTACTGGTGCGGGGTCAGTTGGTGGACAGGGTGCAGCTGAGGCACGCCTGTTTGCGGTTGAAGGCGCCAGGGTGATCGTCACCGACCTTCCCAACTCGTCGGGCGCTCGAGTGGCCGCAGAAATCGGAGAGCAGGCGGAGTTCATCCCATTGGATGTCACCGACGCCGACGCATGGGCGGGGGTTGTTGCTCATGTCACCGATAGATTCGGACGGCTCGACGTCCTGGTGAACAACGCCGGGATCTGGCTCGCCAAGGGGATTTTAAACACCTCAGCGGAAGAGTTCCGCAAGGTCGTCGAGATAAACCAGACTGGCGTGTTTCTCGGTATGGCTGCCTTTGCTCCCGTCATGCAAGCCTCCGGCTCTGGATCCATCATTAACACGTCCTCGAACGCTGGCCTCAAGGGTGGCGGTATGCCGCTGGCCTATGCAGCTAGTAAGTGGGCTGTCCGCGGAATGACACGAGCTGCGGCTTGGGAGTTGGCACCATACGGCGTCCGGGTGAACGCGATCTGCCCGGGTGTAATTGATACCCCGATGATCGAAGGCGGGCAAGAGGTATTGGACATGCTCGCCAAGACGAGTCCTATGGGACGGGTCGGTGCGCCGGAAGAGGTTGCTCAGTTGGTACTCTTCCTCGCCTCCGACGCGAGTGGCTACGTAACCGGTGGCGAGTTTGTGATTGATGGCGCCATCACGGCTTAGGTCGTTTTTGGAACCTGGGCGCTCATCCTTCTTCTATATACGCGGGCAGTCACGAAACCATGACATATTCTGGCCAGTGACTGGCCGTAATATCCCATGAAGGGGCAGAGTGTCACAGCGAGTCAGCGGAATCGCGCACCGTGGCTCTCTTCCCGCGAGGATTGGGGGACCTCGGTGTGAACGAGAATCAAACGCTTGCCGTTTAGGCTGTAGATCAATTAGCCAACGGCGCCCTCATAATTAAAGATAAATCGTTGGTGCCTTGATTGTCGACGATCCCTGTCATGTCTTCATCGCAGTTCATCGTTGACCTTCGAATTCAAACTTTGTTTCGACCGTAATTAAGATTCCTAGGTTCAAAATAGTTCAATACTTGAGATGAGAAAACCTGCCGGTGGGGGGTGAATTACGACGCTCTGCAAAAAAAAGGAAACGAAAAAGAAAACTAAGTCGGAAGACTAAGTGTCGTGAGTGACGGTGTTTGAGTTCTTGATATCCGGGATAGATACGGGATAGACATCTGTCCTCGATGTCTGAAGTCATCACATGGGGTGAGTGACGGGACTTGAACCCGCGACATCCGGGACCACAACCCGGCGCTCTACCTGCTGAGCTACACCCACCACGTACCTGGCAACGAACCGACCATGCTAAGGATCTCGCACGACCAGACAGGAGTCTACTGGCCCGTTGAGCCTGGCGTGAACTCCGCAACGATCTTGCTGAGCATCCCGGAGGTTGGCCCCGGTAGCGGCACGAATATCGCCCGCCGATAGTAGGCCAGTTCGATCAGCGAATCCTTGATATCGCCGAGGGCTCTATGGTTACCGAGTTTCTTGGGGCTGGCAAAGTAGACGCGGGGATACCAGCGGCGCACCAGTTCTTTGATTGAGGAAACATCGATGACCCGGTAGTGGAGGTGCATTTCCAACGCCTTCAAATCGCGGGCGATGAAGGCGCGGTCTGTTCCGATCGAGTTGCCGGCAATTGGCGCCTTACGGGCATCTGGCACGAAGGCGCGGATGTATTCCATGATTGACATCTCTGCCTCTTGCAGCGTGATGCCATTTTCTAGTTCGTCGAGAAGTCCAGATGACGTATGCATCTGGCGAACTATTTCAGGCATCTGATCGATTGCTGCTTGGGGAGGTTTGATAATCAGATCGACACCGTCGCCCAGAACATTCAGCGAGCCATCCGTCACCAACACCGCAATCTCGATGAGAGCATCCTTTTCAATATCAAGGCCGGTCATCTCGCAATCGATCCAGACAATCAAGTCGTTCTGTTTTTCAGACATTCGCTACCTCTCGATGTTCAAGTTCGCCTAGGCGCGGACGTCCTGCTTTCAAACCGAAGATGAATTGGAACACTACGGCTCCTGCCATCAGCGCGTATGGCAGTGTCCAAGATCCACTGTGTTGATTGGCCAATCCGATAACGATGGGACCGATCGCGGCGATTAGATACCCGATTCCTTGCGTCATTGAGGAGAGCGGACCAGCCTCGTCTATTGACCGCGCACGAAGCGTCATCATCACCAAAGATGTTGGGAACGACGCCTGCCCGATTCCGATCAAGAGGACCCAGAGCAGTGGAGTTGCCGTTGGCGCAAAGCTCATCCCTAAGAATCCGACCAGGCTTACTACCGCTGTCAGAACGACCATGCGGCTCTGGTCGAGACCTCGTCCCAGAAATAGTGGAAGGAGAAGTGAGGCGGGAACGCTGATAGCAGTGCAAATCGCGAGCATGGCCCCGGCGTGAGTTGGACTGTAACCGGCATCAATGAATGTCTTTGGGAGCCAGGCAACAATTGAGTAGAAATTTGCTGATTGGATCCCAAAGAACAGCGTGACGGCCCAGGCAATCGGATCTCTACGCAGTGATCGGGAGAGATGCGCATGCCCTGAAGACTTCGGCACCTGGGCGTGGCGACGATGATAAACGAGAGGGACCCAGAGCGCGAGGGCAAGCACTCCAGGAAGAGCGAAGAAGCCGATACCGCCTCGCCAATTATGTGTCGTCACATTTGAAATGGGAACGCTCAGAGCCGCTGAGATGGTGGCCGCAATTGCAAGTACCGATGTATATACGGGCATGATCGTCGTGATCTTGCTTGGGAAATCGCGTTTGATCACTACCGGCACGATGACGTTTAGCGCCGCGATTGCAATACCGGTGACAACGGTGCCGAAATAAAGGAGCGGCCAACCGCTGAGGACTCGGATACCTGAGGCGAGAGTGAGCATCACCAGGAAGAAGAAGATCACCATCTCAGGAGAGCGTGAGCGAGCCGCAGGGCTAATTCCAAGAGGCGCTGCAGCACCGAAGCATAGGAGCGGAATTGCGGTAAGCAGCGAGATAGCCGCTAGGGAGAGGCCGAGGTCGGCTCGGATGGATTGGATCTGCGGAGGCAGACTCGTCAGGGCGGGGCGCAGACTGGCCGCCACGGCCATCAGGGCAAGCAGTTGCATCGTGCGCGAGCGGTAAATGAGAGTTCCTAACCTCAGATTCTAAGTTTACCGACCAAGCCTAGAGGACTACTCGGAAGTTCAACTTCCGTTCACCTAAAAGACACTTTCGCGCTACACCACCGGCGTCCGTTCACGACACGATTTAGGCGTGTCAGATGGCCCCCTCCTAGATGAGCAGGTCCTACCTCTTCGACGAGTGATAACAACAGAGCCGAGGTTCTCCGATCGAGTTTTTCGCTCCGTCGTTGCGGCAGGCGGGTTGACCTCACTTGCCATCCTCGGACTAATCACAGTTTTTCTTGCCTATCGCGGCTTTGAAGTGTTCAAGACTTTTGGCCTTCGCTTCATCACGAGTTTCACTTGGGATGGTGGTAACCCCGACGCGGGCGTCAAGCCGTCTCTAGGTATTGGTGCGATGTTGATAGGTACGATCGTTATCTCGCTCGTCGCCCTCGTAATCGCGTTGCCCATCGCGGTGGGCTCATCGCTCTTCCTCACTTATTACGCCCCGGGCTGGCTACGCAAGCCGCTAATAATCCTCGTTGATTTGATGGCAGCCATTCCATCAGTTGTATACGGGCTCTGGGGATTCTTCATACTCATGCCACATGCCGTTTACTGGGCGAAGTTGCTGCACAAATATCTTGGTTGGATTCCAATATTCGATGTTCCACTGCCAATCTTCGAGCGTTCTCCATTTATCGCTGGTTTGGTGCTGGCCGTGATGATCATTCCAATCATCACGGCAATCTCACGCGAAGTTTTTTCCCAAGTTCCCCTTGACAGGATCCAGGCCGCCTATGCTCTCGGTGCTACCCGCTGGTCGATGATTCGCGCGGTCGTGTTGCCATTTGGATCAAGTGGTATCGCGGGTGGAGCCATGCTCGGACTAGGGCGCGCCATGGGCGAGACCATCGCGGTTTATCTCGTTCTAAATCTCGCGTACAAAGCAAATTTCCACATTCTCTTCTCATCTGGCGGGTCCGTCGCCTCAATGATTGTAAACAAATTCGGTGAAGCTTCGTCATTCGAGTTGAAAGGTTTGATGGCCGCTGGTCTTGCACTCTTCGCCATGACGCTGCTGGTGAATTTCTTGGCCAACCTGATCGTGCGACGCACCTCAAGGACTGGACGGTAGATGGTGCAACTCCTAGATTCGCAGAGGCCGGTCCCTGTTCCGCGCAAGCCGTGGAGGAAGGCGCCAAGTGCCCTCATCCCAGACCTTCTTATCTTCGTGGCGTCTTTAGCCGCAGCCGAAGCCATGATTATGCTCACCGGATTCAAGGGCAAACTTGCCTTCGTTCTACTTTTCGTCCTCTTTTCAACAGTTGGATCGATGGTGCTCGCATTTCACCGTCGTGGCGCCACGGCTATGAGCAATGCGATGGCATCTTCCTTTATTTATCTTTCTATCGCACTTGTTGCCCTTCCACTTCTTAGCATTATCTTCACCGTGGTTTCGCGCGGCCGTCATGCTCTCCGCCTAAACACGTTTACCCAAGATATGGCTGCGACCCAACCAGACTCGCCTTTTAACCAGGGCGGCGCGCTCCACGCGATTTTGGGGACGATCGTACTTGTCCTTCTGGCGACCGCTATCAGCGTGCCGATTGGCGTGCTCACAGGTCTCTACTTGACTGAGATTAAGGGTCGCGCAGAGGGTCTAATTCGTTTCCTCGTGCAAGCTATGAGCGGCGTGCCTTCAATCGTTGCCGGCCTCTTTGTCTACGCAGTCTGGATTGTGGGCGGCCACGGCGGCTTCTCCGGTTTCTCGGGTGCAGTCGCGCTATCCATTCTTATGCTTCCGACTGTGGCACGTACTGCCGAAGAAGTGTTGAGGCTCATCCCCAACGATTTACGCGAAGCTGGCGTGGCATTGGGCGGAACCCAGTGGCGAACCGTTGCCATGGTTGTTCTTCCGGCCGCACGTAGCGGATTGATTACCGCAACGGTTCTGGGGATTGCCCGGGTTGCTGGTGAAACTGCTCCACTTCTGCTTACGATTTTCGGTACCACCGCGAAGCATTTCAATCCATTCGTCGGCCCAATGTCGGCTCTGCCCCTCTACGTTTTCCAACTGCTCAACACAGGACTGGACATCGCAATTGCTAGGGCTTGGACCGGTGCGCTAGTGCTGTTGGTTCTGGTTTCAGTTCTCTTTACCCTTGCTAGAGCCTTTGGCGGACGGGCTAAGGCATGAGCGATTCAACTAACGAAAAACGCAATGAAAGGGACGACGTGTCGACCCAGCCAACTGAACGTGTAACCGTCTCTTCGCTGGCGTCCGTTGCGGATCGAGCGTCGCGCGATCCACGTGATCCCCGCCCAGCTGGCGCAGACCTAGAAGCCCGTGGAGTCCACGCCTGGTTTGGGGCCCATCATGCACTGGCAGATATAAATCTTTCCTTTTCGGCCGGTACCGTGACTGCGCTTATCGGCCCTTCGGGCTGCGGTAAATCGACGTTTCTGCGGACCTTGAATCGAATGCACGAATTTATTCCATCCGCGGCGATGGCGGGCGAGGTCCTTCTTGATGGTGTTGATATTTACAATCAGGGGATCGACGTCACAAAGATCCGACTAAAGATCGGAATGGTCTTCCAGAAACCTAATCCATTCCCTTCAATGACTATCGGCGAGAACGTCCTGTCTGGCCTCAAACTTGCCCAGATAAAGAGGTCCAATAAGGAAGGCCTGATGGAAGAGTGCCTGGTGCGCGCCGGCCTCTGGAACGAAGTGAAAGATCGTCTAAGTGCCCACGGTGGATCGCTCTCCGGTGGTCAACAACAGCGCCTCTGTATTGCTCGCGCTCTTGCTGTCCAACCCGAAGTGCTCTTGATGGATGAACCATGTTCTTCGCTCGATCCAGGCTCGACGCTCCGAATCGAGGAGACCATTCGTCAACTTTCTGAAAGCGTGATCGTTGTCATCGTCACCCACAATATGCAACAAGCTGCGCGCGTCTCTGATTACACGGGGTTTTTCTTGAGCGAAGATGGGCCTGGTCGACTCATCGAATATGCCCCAACTCGCGAAATTTTCTCGCGTCCGAAAGATGAACGCACCGAGGCTTATGTCACTGGCCGTTTTGGCTGATCGATTCATCGAATGTTCACCGGGACCTAAGCCGTTGTTCGCTCCGAGACCGCCTCTGGTACTTCTCCATTTTCTACTCTAACTCCGTAAGTAAGCCCGCCAACCGGAGGTACCCCGAATGAAGATTCGCAAAGGTCTAACGATTGCGATTGTCGCCATCGTTGCTTCTGCTCTCTCGACTGGACTAGTGATGACGTCGGCGAATGCTGCTGGCGTAACCATCAACGGTTCAGGATCAACCGCAGTAAAAAATCTGCTAGATGTCTGCATCCCTGACTACCAGACAGCAACCGGCAACACCGTGAACTATGCAGGTGGTGGTTCAGGTGCAGGCCGTTCGGCTTTCACTGCTGGTACCGTCGACTTTGCGTTCTCTGATGCCGCCTACGGCAGCGCCGAAGCCAAGCCGGCAAATTTCGTCCACGTGCCTGATGTCGCTTTCCCCGTTGCAATCGAATACCAGCTTGCTGGATATTCCAAAACTCTTAACCTGAGCAAGATCACCATCGCCGGAATCTTCGCCGGCAAGATCACCAAATGGAACGACCCAGCGATCATCGCTGATAACCACAAATCGATCAAGTCCGTCGTCTACAAAACCAAAAAGGTAAAAGTAAAGGGCAAGACCAAGGTCGTCACGGTTAAAGACAAGAAAGGCAAGCCAGTCATCCTGAAGGTCGTTAGCAAGCAAGTTGCTATCGCGCTACCAGCCCTGCCAATCACTGTTTGGTACCGCTCAGACAAGTCTGGGACGACTGGCATCGTCACCAATTGGCTGACCGCTGTTGCACCGTCCATTTGGAATAAAGCCGGTTCCGCTGGCAACCAGACCTTCACTTCTGCTTTCCCTGGTGACGTTCCTGCTGGTTCCTTCCAAGGTGCTAGTGGTTCCGATGGCGTGTCGAATGGCGTCGCCTTGAAGAACGGCTCAATTGGTTACTCCGAGGTTTCGTACGCTTCAGAGCGGAAGCTCGGAATTGTCAGCGTTCAAAATGGCGCGGGAGAGTACGTCCAGCCGACATCAGATGGTGCCGCTGCGTTTCTCAATGATCTCACTGCGGGCGAAAAGGGCACCGTCAGCGTTAATCCGTTGACTACGGCTTCGGGCGCGTACCCGATCTCATCCTTCTCCTATGGGCTCGGTTACACGGATGGTAGTGGTAAGAATGCTGCCAAGCAGGCCGCAGTGAAAGATTTCTTCACTTACATCCTCACTACCTGTGCGACAAACCACGCACTCGATAAGGGCTATGTGCCGGTTGTTGGGAAACTTGCCGAAATCGCCAAGACCAACATCGACGCAATTCGTTAACCACACCTGAGATAAGTAATCCGTCCCCCTCGGGGTGGGGCGCATTGGGGTCGAAGAGAGATCTTCGGCCCCAATTGCTTTTTCCCTAACGATACTTTCACTTCACTGGTGCTGTTCAGCTCATTTACTGGACCCAAATCGCGCGCAAAGATTCTGCTACTTTTCCGTTGATGTCAGACGAGTGGTCTACTCCATCCGAGGGAACAACATATATCGGTTTGATCTGGAACCCGATGAAAGCGTCAGGTCGATCGAACCGACGACGGAATTATGAGTAGCCTCTGCTGCCGAGTTGATCTTGAACGGCGATGACGAGCATTAGAACATCCAATACAGCGAGGACCATCAGCCCTGGGAAAATAATCTTTCTCGGACCAAAAAGGATCAAGATTGCGCCGAGAGAGGATATGAGCAGAACCCAGAAAGTTTGAGTCTGCGTCGTGAGAATGTATCCAGTAGTTAGAAGGGCAATCACGGTTGTTATGCGCGAGGCGCGTTCCCCGAGGACCTGTGGCAATCCGCGAATGCCTTCAGTTCGGTCGCCATCGATATCGTCTATCACATTGGCAAAGTGTGCAGCCAGACCCAGGAGCGAGCCACAGGTAAGCAACCAGAGCGGTGGCGCTTGACCAGCGGCAATCACGATCGAGCCTGGTAGGGCAGCAAAGGCGATCGCATATGGAAGCCAGGAGAAGAGAGTTCGCTTGAAGTAAATGTTGTAGCTCACACCGGACGCAACACCGATCAGATGAACCGCTCCACCTTTGAGACCGAGTGGGCCGAGCAGATTTACGACGATCGTTAGGACTGTGGTTATCGCGGTGATTCGGCGGAGTAGTTCTTCACCAATTAATCCGGCGACGAGTGGTTTTTCAGATCGGTTTCTAGTTTGATCGCTCGAGAAGTCAATTAGGTCGTTGCTCCACCCGATGACAAGTTGGCCCAGGAAAACAGAGAGTGCGATGCCAACAGCGGACCACTCGGAGCGCAGAGTCGAAGCAAAAAGATACGAAACAAGCGTGACAATCGCGGTTGGCCCAGGGTGACAGGCGAGAAGAACACCCTTTAACGTTCCTCGCGTCATATGTCGCGACCCAGTAGGAATGGCACCGTCGAAGGCTATTCAAGAATCGAGGATGCGTCCGGATAGAACAGTAAACGAGCCATGGGATGAGCGAAGCCACCGCTGGGGGTGAGCGGCGCCACCGCTGGGGGTGAGCGACGCCACCGCTGGGGGTGAGCGACGCCACCGCTGGGGGTGAGCGACGCCACCGCTGGGGGTGAGCGACGCCACCGCTGGGGGTGAGCGACGCCACCGCTCGGCGAGAGGGGTCGGGGACAAGGCGCGCCCGGCAGTCTCTACCCTCACGAGATAGTGAACGGATCTGTCGCGACATAGTGAACACCTCGGTGGAGGTGTGTCGTGGTCAAGAACCAGATCATTGTGGTGTCGGTGGTGTCCCA
>Ga0209514_10001803_pt1 | contig 35333 bp, 43 predicted proteins | sample Subgrocontami58m_FD_187452 | JGI IMG/M metagenome (GOLD analysis project Ga0209514, IMG submission 187452) | Subsurface groundwater microbial communities from S. Glens Falls, New York, USA - GMW37 contaminated, 5.8 m (SPAdes) (version 3) | ecosystem: Environmental > Aquatic > Deep subsurface >...
ATCATTGAGCGCCCTGCGTTTCTAAATTAATTGCGCGCTGAAGGCGCTTGTACTGTGCCAAAGGCACAATAGTTTTTCTAATTTGCGCGAAGCGCCTATTGTTCGAGAATTCTTATGCTATCTTGACGCTTGCGCGTAGAACGCGCTTGGCGCGCTAACTTGTATCTAAATGCACTTAAGGTTAGGTACGTTGGTTATAATGTGATTTGCTAGTGTCATGTCTCTTAGAGATTCATTATTTTTAATATAAGACCATTATTCTTAGAGTATTATTAAAGATCTGCTTAGAAGAACCTTGGGAGACGTCTTTGTGGCAGAACTTGTGTTACTGGCGCTTGAGATGCTACGCTTTCTTCTTTTTTTTGCATGAGTTCAGGGAAGTCAGGAGCAAGAGCCACAAACCTTGCATGCAGTCTTTCAACGTTTTCTTCACAGACATAGTCATGTTGCCTGAAACCTCCGCCGAATGTTTTTGGAATGTGCATTAATTCGTGAATAACTACTTTGTCTTGCTCTTTTTGTGACAGAGACTCAAATTTCTCGAGGAATTCAATTGCATAGTGAGCAGGCATGTTCATTGCCTGCTGCATTAATTTACCTACTGTATGGCATCTGGCAAGAGTTCTTTTTGTTGAGCTTCCTTTGCTTCTGAAACACTTGACGCGTAAGACGTCGACATGATCCATGTTCAGGGTCTTGACAATTGCTATCATCCGCGCCTGCAAGTCAGGAGCATATATGTATTTCATTTTCTTGCCTCTTTTTCATATGAATCACAGAAGTGGTGTTTATAACTTTTGTGCTGTTTTATTGCGAATCTCAACATGTTTGGTACGGCTTGCAGGATTCTCGATTAGCACATTTTTTGCCGGAACGTTGAACTTCTTGGCAAGCAGAGACCTGATACGAATTGTGATGAACATTTAAAATCCTAGCTCTTTCTTGTGTGATTTAAGAGCTGCAATTACTCTTTCAAAATGCTCTTTTCTGTTAATATTGAGTTCTGAAATCCCTTGTTCTATATCTTCTCTGTTAATTGCTGCGGCGAACCCTTTCTTTTTCAGTGCTTTCTCCACTGAATCAGAAGTCATGGTTTCAAAATTATCTGCACGGACTTTTGCGAGGGCAACAAGCAAACCTGATAACTCATCAACTGCAAACAGTGTTTTTGCCATTGGCGAGACACGAGGCACGCCCGTATGGTTTCCATGACTCAAGATTGCCTCTATAATTTCTTTAGGATACTCTAGTTCTTTAAGGACTTTGACTCCTTCAGTCGGGTGCTCTTCAAGTGTAGGGTGTTTTTCGTAATCAAAATCATGCAGCAAACCAGTAATCCACCAAATCTCACTATTTTCTTTAAAAACAGAGGCATAATTTTCCATTGCTGCAGCAACTGCCAAGCAATGTCTGCGTAGACTCTCTGATGAAACCCAATTATATAGGAGTTCAAAAGAAGATTCTCTTGTAATATTCATGTAACTGATGAAGAATCATGTTTTAAATACTTGTTGTCAGTTTGATACGTCAAGAATTCAATTTGTGCAAACTAGTTACTTTAGTAGGTGGTTCTTGACACTTTAATTTTATAAGAGCGTAAAAATGTAATCTCCCATCTGATTACGGCATTTAAACTGGATGCGACGCAGAGGAACACCGAGATAGCGGGACAAAACTATACGTAGTACTTGCAAGGCATCTTTATCCTCTTTGAACTGAAGATAGGCAATATACTGATTAGGACCATACCTTTCTATGCGCTGTTTGCCAGCATCAAAGCGCGCTTTTACGGTGATTTCCACGGGTTTTTAGTGTCTTTGTTCTATATAAAGATTTATAGAGGACTTTGAAAAACCCCAAAGTCCTCTATCGAACCGCTTTGAAAACCCTCGAGGGACATTTAAATTGGAGGGTTATTCAAAGCTCTCCTATGAGAATTCTTAAACCGAAAAGCTTATCTTATATTTAATCCTTTCGATAACGTAAAAACAAATACGACAGTCTCCTATTCGCGGTCAAAAGCCGCACTATGACAAGTCGTGGTACTGTTTTTATTTTTGAGAGGGTGCCCCAATCTCTATATCGGTCTTAGAGACCAGAGAGCTTACGGGGTCACCCTTTCATCCGTATCATAGGACCATGAATTCTTTCTTCTTGCTTAGCATTGCGTGGACAATCCTGCAGAGCTTATGCGCAGTCGCGCAGATTGCTTTCTGCTTGCCCTTTTTCTTTGCAAGTTTTTTGTAAAACTCCTGCAAGGGATTGCTCTCGCGTGTTCTGGAAAGATTCCAGCTTGCCTCAACGAGTACGTGCTTTAGTGATTTGCTTGATTGCTGAATCAGGCGACCGAAGCGCAGCGTGTTGCCTGATTGATGCACGCTCGGCACAAGACCAGCATAACTGCAGAACCTTTCTGCCGTAGGGAATCTGCTGATTTCTCCGATCTCAGCCAGCAGATCCATTGCGCGAATTGCTGCAATACCTGGAATCGTCATAAGCAAGTGCGCATCGCTGTTTGTTTCAGCGATGCTGCGTATTTCTCCCTCGAGAACAGCAAGTTCCTGCTCGTGATAGTCGAGCAGATTCAGGTAATGCTTAAACATGCTTTGCTCATCTGGTTGCTCACGCAACCACAATCTCGTTTTCTTGCTGAGTGTCGCCGAAGGCAATACTATTCCTCTTTTCACAAGAATTGCATGAATTCGATTCTTGATTTGTGTTGTCTGTTTCACAAACACACTTCGCTCGCGCACAATCTCGCGTAATCTTCGCACGTCTTTTGGCGGGATATAGCTCTCTGCAACAAGATTCGCCCGCAGCAAATCTGCGAGCGTTGAAGCATCAACGCTGTCTGTCTTTATGCGTGCTTCTGCAATTGCTCGTGTCCGTACAGGATTTGCGAGTTTTACTACATAGTGCATTGCTTCAAGAATGTCGTAGATATATTCCCAAACACCTGTACTTTCGATAACAACTTTTGTTTCTTCTGGCGCGAAGCGCGTAAGAAATGTTGTAAATTGTTCAGGGCTATTGTTGAATTTCTCTTCAGCTAATTTGTTTCCCTGCTCATCTTTAGCGACGGCTACGGTAAACTGCTTGTGAATGTCCATTCCGATATAGTTCATTTTCTTTTACCTCCTTTCAGCTCTTGAGCGCCCTGCGGACATCAGATAATTCGCGCCGAAGGCGCTCATGTACTTGCCCGAAGGGCGTACTTGTTTATGTTACTTCCGCCGACAGGCGGCTATTTCTTAAGAATTCTCATGTCATCTCTATGGGCAATTATACTATTTGTTCTTTAGACAGAGCTGCCTCGCTCTCTCCCGTGTTTCTACAACCTGTTGATTATATTGTACTTCTACGAATCTTTCTACCATCTGTCTTCTTTTTTCGTTAAGATAACCCATTCTACGCTCTACTTGATAAACTCTGCTCCTGCACCCATTTTTGTATTTTGCAACATCAAATGAACCTATAAACTCATTATAAGAAATGCCATTTATCGGAGGATAGCTGAAAGATTCGGTTATTTTTCTTATAGATTTAATTATTTCATTTTCTTCATTTGCTCCTGAGATGTAAAGTATATGGGCAATTCTCTCCAGGTGCAATTGTGGGTGAATCATTTGTCTTTCGTTAGAGACTCTCCCAAAAAGATATCCTGCTGTTACTAACTTTAAAGAATCTAAGACTGTTCGTGGAGCTATTTCAAATGGAGGCAGAACTGATAAGACGCAGGAGAGTGTGAGTCTATTTATTTTATTTTTACGGATAAGATCCCCTATGCTTTCACCTATTTCAGGATATCTATGATAATTATGATTCGATGATGCATGCGATATTACTTCTTCATTGGCTGGCGAACGCATATGATTAAGTCTTAAAATCACTATAAAAGCATTTCTCTACTTAGTCATAATCTCTAATCCATCACCGCTTTTGAGGATATGGTCTTTTCCTACTGCCTGCTTTGTTCTTATGTCAATTGCTTTTACAAAATCCCTTCCAATATCTGTGTGGAGACGAAAAGCGAAATCAAGAGCAGTTGTTCCTGGAGGCATGAGGAAGCAATCTGGCAGTACATTGCCTTTGCTGTCTGAGAGTTTTGCTCCAGCCGGATAAATTGCTACGTACTCAAGAAGTTCGAAAACTACCTTATTTAGAACTTGTTGAACACCAGTACTTTCGAATTCCTGCATCATTTTTTGAATTTGTTCTAAAGCTAACTTCTGTTTTTCATTCAACTCCTTTTTTATTTCGAATGTTTTTTCTCCAGGAATGTATGAAATTAATCCTGCTTTGTCTGCCTGCCTAAGGGAAAGCTCTCCTTCGGCAAAACAGGGAATAACTGTATATCCAAACATTGATTTAATGCGTTCGTAGTTTGCTCTTCCGTTTGGTCTGTCAATTTTGTTGGCTGCAAGAATCATAGGTTTTGTTGTTTTGCGCAGTAATTGAGCAAATGAGGCAAGATGCTCTTCTGTCCATTGTGTGGGGTGCTCTGAATTTAACCCTGATTTTAAGACTACGTGACGAACATCTTCTTCTGTGACTTTTAAGCCTGAAAATTGCTTGGAAACTGCTTCTTCAAACTTCTTTTTCTGCATTTCGACTGTCCTTGCGAAACTTGCCCAAACTTTCTTAAGAATTCCAAGATACCAGAAGTCAAGTTCTTTTTCTATAATCTGAATGTCTTTTGCAGGATCGTAGTTCTCGGCAGGCTTGCCCTCGCCATCTGTTTCTCCCGATAAGTCGATGACATGAATGAATGCGTCTGCTGTAGAGAGGTCATTGAGGAATTCATTGCCCAAACCCTTGCCTTGTGATGCTCCTTCGACCAAGCCTGCAACGTCCATTAGCTCAAAAGGAACGAAACGCCAGTTTTGTTTGACGTAGCCTTCCCGTGGATTGCTGACTTTGCCAAAATCTGCTGCGAGGTCTTTTATTTTTACGTAAGCCATACCATGATTTGCCTTAATTGTTGCGAAAGGGTAGTTTGCTATAAGTACATCAACTAACGTTGCTGCTTTGAAGAAGGTGCTTTTTCCTACATTTGGTCTGCCAAGTACGCCGATGAGCATACCACTACAGGAAAAGATGAGAATTTAAAAGTTCCTATGGAACTTTTAAGCCACAGAAACTAGGTTTCTGATGTTTAATGTTTGTGATTATGCTAAAAATGGAGAATGCCTTATTTCTTCAGCATCCTAGCTGTTCTACAAGATCAGCTGCTTTGAGGCGTAAGTCATCAAGAGTTGTGTTATTGATTATATAAGCATCAGCCATTGCAAAACATGCTTCAGATTGCTGACCGTGAGTAGATTCCCCTATACCTCTGTCTCGTCTATCAATTGACCTTATTTCTTCAATTGTTTTTGGATCGCTGTCCTTGTTTCTTTTCAGAATCCACTTTAGACGAAGATCTTCTGGCGCAGTGAATCCGATTAAAACGAAGTTGCGTTCTTTTCTCAGTTCTTCTATTTCTCCAGGATTGCGGATTCCTTCAATAATATAATTTTTATTCAGGTGCACTTTTGCAAGAAGACGGCGCGCCCAATAACCATTACCTTGTTTAATACGTAGTTCATTTCCCAAGTCTTGCATAACTTTGCGCTCAATCGGCAAGCCTCTTAGTTTGCATTCTTCTCTTACTTCTTCTGAAATTGTCATGCGAATAAAACCTTTCTCGACGAGCATTTCCGTGAATACACTCTTTCCAGAAGCAATTGGTCCTGTGATACCAACAATCATTATTTTTATACCTGCACAGATTATATAAACTCATGTGTGCACTTTGGAGAAGTTAGATGAAGACCATACTCCTCAAACTTCTTCTGGATATGTCAAGAATTCCATTTTCGCAAACTCTCCGTTTTAGCTCGTAAGAAAAAAATGGAATTCTTGAGCATGCTCAAGAACCCCTGACACGCCACAGACTTGGTTTCGGGTTCTTGACACGTTCTACTTCTGCATTTCCCATTAAGAATGAGAGAACCCAATCTTTAAATACATTCTTTTATCTTTAAGTTGAATGATCCCGTAGCTCAGCCTGGTTTAGAGCACCGCTCTTATATGAGTGCTGTTCGTTAGAACAGTATCGTTATTTCCTGCAAAGGAAGATTGACCGTCAGGGGAAAACATTTCCTCTGCGTAAGAAAGGCGGGGGTCCCCGGTTCAAATCCGGGCGGGATCATTGCAAACCTTAGTTTATGATATTTCAATCCTGTCCCAGTTCCGTAAGAACCGAAAGTTATAAATACTACTACTGCTACTATTAATTGTGGGTAAGTCCATGCACTAAGAGACGTGTACCTGAGGTGCACTAGTGTCTCGCGTGGGGCCACATCTTTTTTTAAGTATTCCATAAAATCATGTCTTCTTTATTTGCTACCTTATCTTTAATGAGTGCAAAATAAGTATCATCTCCTGCGTTAAATTTTCTACTAATACTCCAAACTAAAAAATCAACAACTTGTAGTTCGTTGCTTTTTGAAGAGTCTTCGTGAATAATAGATATTTTCATAGTAGGATATCTGGCTGAAATCTTACTGGAAATATAACAATTGAAATCTCTCTGAATTAAAGTGTTGGTGTATTTCTTATCAATCGTAATTTTAAGTTCCTGACAATCAAGAGAAAGCTTTTTGATAAGAATACCACAAAGATAGTTGTAGAGTTTATCCTTGAAAGGAAAGAGATGACTTTTGATCTTACTCTTTTCAACCACGATGGCAAATAAGGTACACTTTGCACTTTTTAGTCGATTCAGCACATATTCTCTTTCTCGATAAGTTGCCTTGTTTGCTTTTATTTCTGGAAGGTCTTTTATTTTCTTCTTGAGCTTTCGCTGGCGTAGCTTCTTAATAATTCTCTTCAATTCAAGTGAGTCATCTACAATGATGGCAGCAACAACAAAGTACTTTGACCCAAATTGTCCCAAGTCACCGCTTTCATCTATGTAAATATGTGCGAGATGGCTCATTTTTCCAGCAACTCCAGAATCTTAGGATTCTTCAGCAGTTTATCAAGGAAAGGGCCAAGCTGTTTTCTTTTTTCAAGGTCTCTGGACATAATTACGACAGACAAAACTCTGATTTAAACTTTTAGTTGAAAGCCTCTACCGGGAATTGAACCCGGGACCTCAGCATTTTTGGAATATCTCTCTTCCAGAAATGGAAAACTGAATATTCTCTTTACCAATGCTGCGCTCTAACCGGCTGAGCTATAGAGGCTTACTATTGTGTCACAAAAAGCATATAAAAATATACCGCTTATCTCTCATTGAACCTTATTTTTTTTACAGCAGAGATTTCTCCCTTACCTCATTTACTAACATTTTCCCCACTATCTGGAATCCAGTCGGCTGCAATGACTTGACCCGTAATTTGTTGGATGTTTTCACCAATTGAGGAAAGCCAGAGACCATACAATCGGACAAAATCAGTCATTTCTTTATGACTAATCAAAGATAAATTTTCATTGCTGATAATAAAAAGTGCGCCAATCACAAAAAATAGTACGCACACAAGCCCCAGACGAATCATGGTTTAGTCACATTTAAGGCACTATTGTTGAGACTCCAGTCTTGTTTTATTACATATGCGGTTGTTTCTACTATGTTACCAAATGCATGTTTGAGCCAAGCCATATAAAGCTTGCTCGCTTGTATGAGTCCGTCATAAGTACTTAGATTGATGTCATACACTACGGAGATTCTTCCGAATGTAAGGATAAGAAATACGAGCAATGCAAGACCAATGAATATTCCTGCCTGATGTCTTATTTCCTTGAATTTCAGAATAATCATTGCAGCCACAACTAGAATACCTATAAGAATCCAATTAACCATTTTGCCTCTTTCTATTAAGAGAGAATGGCATATAAAAAACTTTCTAAGGAAAGTTTTAAAACGCTGTATTGCCCAACAATACTATAGCCCTGTCGTATAGTGGTCAAGTATACGGGCCTCTGGCGCCCGTGACCCAGGTTCGAATCCTGGCAGGGCTATTTTTACAATGAGAATTGGTGATACTACACAGAAATTAAAAAGAGCAACTAAAGAAGTAATCAGGGGCGCAGCAAATACACCTCTTCTTGTGCTTAGATGGTGCCGTATTACTTATCCAAAACTAGCTTTGCTTGTTATATCTATAATTGTTGCATATTATCTGTTCACGCTCCCCACAATCAAGACGTTCTTTGAAAATCTCGGCACACTCGGATATGTGGGAATTTTCTTCGCGGGTCTCTTTTTCTCATTCGGTTTTACCGCGCCGTTTGCCATCGGCATCTTTGCCACGCTCAATCCAGAAAACATCGCCCTCGCTGCGCTCATCGGCGGCTTTGGCGCGCTACTTTCTGATCTCCTCATCTTTCGATTCATCAGATTCTCATTCATAGATGAATTCACACGCCTACAAAAAATACGCCCGTTTCGAATACTCAGCACATCAATCAAGAATAATATGGCAGAAAAAGTGCGTCTCTATCTTCTCTATGCGCTCGCGGGCTTCATCATTGCCTCACCTCTTCCTGACGAAGTCGGCATCTCAATGCTCGCAGGTCTCACAACGATACAAATGAGAAAACTTGCGTTTATTAGCTTTATCGGGAACACTTGTGGTATTTTCACCATCCTTCTGCTTACACACTAAACGAAAACCAAAGCGCTTTTAAACTATCTATGCTCTGTTTGTCCATGCCCTTGTAGTCTAGAGGTCAAGGACGAGGCCCTCTCGCATCGCCGGAGTTATGGTCGTCGAGACAGCGACTCCAGTCTGCTCACAGACAGGCACTGAAAATTTACCAGCGTCTCATGTCAAGAACCACTGGTTCTTGAGCGCCCCGAGAATCGTAAGATTCTCAGCGTATTGAGACGGTGGAGAACGGCCTAAACCCGGGTTCAAATCCCGGCAGGGGCAGACTTTTTCGGGACAAAGCCCGTCCGCAGTCGTCGTTTATAATCTAGCGTGCTGAAATAAAAGCATGGAAATACATAATTTCAAACGAAGGCTTGAGCGACGGCTAGAGATCGTGCAGGAATCGGCGCTGTGTAAAGAGGACAAAGAACTTTTGTATAAGTTCAAGGATTATTGTTTCTGTCAAACGATTAGTTATGGCAAGATTGAGAGATATTTAATCGACATCATGAAATATTGCAGTATGCTCAAAAAGCCTATCGCGCAGGCGACGAAAGAAGATGTAATGCATGTTATCGTAGCATTTAGTCAGGAAGGATATAGTGAAGAAAGTAAAAAGTCATTCAAGATTATGCTTCGCCGTCTGTACCGTTTAGTGCATGGTATTGAAGAGAAAGGAGTTTATCCTGAAGAAGTAAAATGGATTAGTATCTCAATGCCTCCGAATCATAAGAAACTGCCAGAAGAGCTACTGACAGCGCAAGAACTACAGAACATTATACGTCAAGGCGTTTGTGTGCGCGACAGGGCGCTTTTGGCGTGCCTCTCCGAGTCTGGATGCAGAGTTGGGGAAATTGGAACGATGTCAATCAAACATGTTTCGTTTGAAACCTATGGTGCGCGCCTCACCGTGCAAGGAAAAACAGGTATGCGAAAAATTCTAGTGATTACAAGCGCACCCTATTTACAAGAATGGATTAATCAACATCCCTTGAATACAAATCCTGAAGCACCATTATGGCATCATTTCCAAAGCAGAGGATATCTCTCGTATGCGCGTATCGCGCGAATCCTTAAAACTGCTGCAAAACGTGCAGGTATCAAGAAGCGCGTACACCCTCACTTACTTCGCCACAGTCGAGCTACTGCCCTCGCTTCGCTGATGAGCGATTCTTCCTTGAAACATTATCTTGGCTGGACGCAAGGCAGCAAGATGGCTTCAATTTACATTCACATGTCAGGCAAAGAAACTGATGAGGTCATTTTGAGAGAAAATGGTATTGAAGTATCGCGAGAAGCAAAAGAGTCAAGCACTAAGCCTCTTACTTGCCCTCGCTGTAAGACGATTAATGAATCCACCAATCGCTTCTGCAAACAATGCAGTTTTATTCTCGAAGCTAAAGCACAGCAAGAGCTCATGCAAAAAGAACTCTCTCGTTCAGAGCTTGAAAAAAAGCTCAAAAAACTACTGAAATTCGCCTCCCCCTCCAAAGGGGAGGTTTTAGTGGTTTAACGACGTGGAAAAGAGTAATCTATGCTGCATTTCTATACTCCATATTCATGGCGTGCCTGCGAGGTATGCTGGCACGAGTGCGATAAATAGTTAAATTAAAATTTTCTCCTGTATACATGGATAATATAAAAGCATCTGCGGTCTTTCATGAATCTGAAAAAGCTTGGGAAGAATTTTTCAAAGATAAGCCTGAACCCAAAACAGATGAAGAAGATCGGAAGCAGCAAGAAGAGTTTCATCATTGGTATAATTATGTGAGAAAACAGTCCGATACGGGAAAAACTCCTGCTGAAATGTATAAGGAAGTTTATGGAAAAGAGCCTCCAACAGAGTTTCCAATAAACGCGCAAGAGCCAAGTAGAATGATGAACTTTGAGTGGGATGAGGAGAATAATGAAGAGGATTACTCTGAAGATGACGAAGAGAATCTTGAAGAAGCTACAAAAGTAGCTGATCATATGTTTGACAATGGTGTTTGGACAAACTCCAAAGAACAAGTGAAAGACATGTCTAGAAAAGACTCATCTAAGCATATGTTCAGATTAGGATTTTATATGTCCTCTCAGTATATGAATGAACAAATGAAAGACCTGTCTAACAAGTTAAAAGATATGTCTCAAGAAGAAGTTGAAAAATTCATAAAGGATTACCGAAAAGATGAAGAACATGAGTGAGACTTGTAAAACTTGTCGCGAGAAATTCGACTCTGGAATTTGGTTATCTTCACAGTTTCCAGATGAAAAAGTCTTGCTGTTTTGTTCAGAAAAATGTAAAGAATTGTATCTTCATCAGAAGCTTGAAAGAATTAAAGTAGAATATCCAAAGTATTATGCAAAGATTATGAAAATTCCAAAAAAGAAAGGTGTACCCTTTTGGTTAATAGATAAGCGACAGAAAGTTTTATAAACCTATTTACCATAAAATAGGTACAATTGAACCAATTAATAGGTACATCATGTTAACAAAAAAACAATTAAAACTCTTGCAGCCATTCACGAAAAATATCTTCAAGGAACTAGGACAACGAGATCTCGGGCGCCTTGCGAACGAGCGTTCTAATAATGCCGTGCAACTTGCGTTCAGGCAGTTTGAAAAGGAGAACATAGTCACATCACAAAAGATAGGCACTTCAAAGAGATATAGGCTAAATACTGAAAATGAAAAAATGTATGACTATCTAACACTTCTCAAATATGAAGGATTACCAAAGACAGTAGTACAATCAATAGAAGTACTTAAAGAACATATTGAGAAATATACCCTCTTCTATTCACTGATAATTTTTGGGTCATATGCCTCAGGAGAACAGCATAAGAAGTCAGATTTAGACATTGCGATACTCCTTCCTGATAAAAGCCAAGAAAAAAATATAGCAATTGTAGTAAATACTGCCAAATTGAAGGCACTCTTGCCGCTACATGTACAAACGATAATCGCTGATGAATTTATTGAGATGTTAATTAATAGTAGCGAAAATGTGGGCAAAGAAATCGCTCGCAAACATAGGGCGGTACACAACATTAATATATTCTATAAGAGTATCAAGAAAGCAATCAACCATGGATTCAACTATTAATCTCTGTTTGCAAAGGGCTGAAAATGAACTTGTTCTAGCAAATATTATTCAGCGTATTAGTCAAAGCGAAGAAATGAAAAAGAATGTTTTTCAAGTAGCCGAAGAGAGCACATTTTACAGCGCAGTCATCAGCCATTCTTACTATGCCATTTTTTACAGTGCAAAAGCATATCTCATGTCGCAAGGCGTGAAGTTTATCAGCAAACAAGGACAACATCAGAAAGTGCACCACGAGTTTACTCGCTTAGTTAAGAAAGGAGTTATTGATAAAGAACTATTAAGGATTTATGATGATGCAAAGATGCGCGCAGAGACTTTGCTTGAAATAATCAAAGAAGAACGAAAGAAAAGAACAGAATTTACTTATGAGAAGTTACCGCAGGCAAATCAACAACCTGCACAAGATTCACTTACCAATGCCTCTTTATTTGTGACTAACATGATGGAGTTTGTGAAAGCACAAAAGTAATAGCTGTCCACCCAACTACGACAAAGTTTATAAATACCGTCGATATTGATAAGTAAACACGTAAGGATTATATGACCTTTGTGAGGGATGCGTCCCAAAGAAGCGAGCGCGGCAGGGGCATGATATCTTTGTGTCTAATTTGAGTGCATCCGATTTACCAAGATCCCCGCTCATCATCTTCTTTTTGTCTTTGTTCATATCTCTCAAGTTCTTCTTTTGCAAATCTTTCATCATTCCATCCGCCGCTGTTATTTATCTTACTTATTAATCTCTCTTTGTATAAATCAGGACAAAAATCAGAGGTCTGTGATGATGGGTGATGACTATCTTCAACAAGTCTACAAGCATGTATCTCAACTACCACTTTAAATCCGCTTCTTTCTATAGACTCCATTTTTATTGCTTGCCCAATATAGCGGCTATCTTGATATAAGTCACTAGCTTTACCTGACTCGAATTTTAATTTGCTTTTTCCTTCTTGAGCAAATCTCTGTGCCGCACGTTCAACACCATTCCTAAATCTAGTATATCCTGGCGTAACGTTTGGAAGATACCCCTCTAAGCGGCAGATAATACGGAGGGGATCTCTAGGGGATGGATGGTATGGATACTGTTTAACTATATTTGAGAATAGTGGATCTGCTGAGGCATGTTCCAGTCTTTTAAAAAAACCATGCTGATTATCAGCAAAGAGACTTTCAGCATTTTCCGATATTACTTCAACTAATGTTACTAAATCTCTCTGTCTTTCAGGCTTAAGAGCAATAGTAGGAGAATTAGTTATGCTAATAGGCTCGGAAGAAGAAAAGTAAAAACCATATATGTGTCTAAGTAGTTCTGGTACTTTAGGATATTGTCTTGGTTGTGTTTGTTTCATTTTGTGTTTTCCTGTGACTTTTTGTCACAATAAAGTAATGAATATGGTTAATAATAAATCTTTTTATCTTTATTTTTGTCAAATAGTAATATTTATATAGTAAAAAAGCTATAAGTTAAATATGGATGTAAAAGATAGAAAATTACTCTATTTATTAGATTTAAATTCTAGAATGAAAGAATCTGATATAGCAAAGCAATTGGGAACAAGCAAACAAGTAGTAAATTATAGAATAAAGAGGCTTGGAAGCGAAGGAATTATCAAGAAGTTTCAAAGCGTTTTGAATTTAGAGTCATTGGGAGTAAACATCTACGCAAATGTTTACTTTAAAATAGTGGGCGCAGATAAGAAAAAGGAAGAAGAGATTGTAGACTATTTAGTGAAGAGTGAGAGCGTTGGCTATGTTGCACTTCTTGGAGGTAGGTTTGATATATCTATTGTTTTAGTATCCAGAGATATTCAGGAACTGGAAGAAAGTCTTAATAAAATTGTCAATGAGTTTCCAAATGAACTCAAGGAGCATAGTATCGCATTAAGAACCATTGGATTAAAGTTCCAGAAGAAGTATCTTTTTCAACAGAAAAGCGAAGAAAATAAAAGCATTCTAACCAAAGAAAAACATCTTATTAAAATTGACGATTTAGATGTTAAAATATTGCGCGAATTATCAAAAAACTCAAGAGAATCTATAGTAACTATCAGCGAAAAAGTAAAAGAACCTTTTTCAACTATCAGGACAAGAATAAGAAATCTTGAACAGAGAAAGGTGATTGCAGGATACTCAATCTTGTTTGATTTGAGTAAGATAGGCATATTAAATTACAAAGTACTTATAAAAACAAAAGACAAGTCTGAAGATTTTTACAGAAGGATAATTAGTTTTTCAAAATCACATAAAAATATCACCTGGTTTTTTAAGACTCTTGGAGAGCATGATTTTGAATTAAGAGTTGAAGTTGAAAATCAAGAGAGATATCAAGAAATACTAAAAGAAATTCGTTCTGAATTCGCTTCAAGTGTTGATGAAATAGAAACAATCATCGTTTTCCATGAAGCAAAAGAAGATTATTCTATTGTTTTATCGAGGAAAGAGTAGATATCTTTTGCCCAAAGTAAGATATATAAACTTCAAGGTATAGATGATTCTATCAGACAATAATCCCAATGCTCTGGGATTAGACACAATGATATTCTGTTCGGCAGGGGCATAAACCTTTTTGGCATTTCTCGGGGACACTCACTTAATGCAGGATCGTATACCTGTCTCAAACAGGGATTATTTATATATCTTATCTAGGATGAACGACTACCTTCATGTGACATTGTTAGTCTAAATTAAGAATACCTTGCAACTTGCGGTGGCGCGAACGCAATGAACGACAGGCAGTTAATTAGATCGGTTCAGACTTTTTCCAAAGGTAATCAAAATAGGAAGTTAATGCTTTAGTAAGTTCCTTACTTTTTATGTAAATGCTGGTTCGATCGCTTAAGTTTTTAGAGTTTACAATCATTTCAATACATTCAGTTTTGTCTTTTATAAGAATTCTTAACTCTTCAACAGGGTAATAGCGGATATCGAATCCGAGACCTTTTATTTCATTCAAGAGAGAGGGATTTACCTCAACTGTCGCCAAAATTCGTATCCTCACTCCTCGTTTCTTTGCTTCCAACAAGAGTCGTTGCGCAGTGGTAGGCATCTTTTCAATGGTGAGCATAAGGTCTAATGATTTTTGTGCTTGTCGGTATAAGTGATAGGCTATCGAATAAGCCTTCTCTCTTCCCTGAACAATGGAGACTCTTTCAGAGGTTAGCATCATATCTTTTTTTGCGTGAGCAATCTCATGTATTTCTTTGTAAATATCTTTTTCTGCAGAGAATAAGTCTGATTTTTGCTTTTCAAGAATTGCAGCAATAGTAATCTGTGGATCAATGGTCTTAAATTCTTTTGGCTTGGTGTTACATTGAGAAACAAGACCTTTTTTCATGAGCGATCCAAGAACATTATATATCTTTCCCTGCGGAACTCCGCTCTTTGCGCTCAGCTCGCTTCCTTTTAATGACCTGTGTTGCAACAAGGTAAGATAGCATCTAATTTCGTATCCATTCAATCCTATTTTCTTAAGAGAAGACTCCATGATAAACTTTTATTTGTTTTTACAACAACTTATTGTTGTTCAATGTATTTAAATCTTACTCTAAGAGGATTAAATTATGAAAGATAAACAAGAAGAAATACGGCTCGATATCCCTATTTTTGGTCCCGATGCGTATTCCCTTAATGTTGCGAAAATCCGAAGTGCACGAACTCTCTCGGGAAGAAAATTTAGAGAGTGTACAACTGTTGAATCGATGATTATATCTGCGCTTGATTTCATCAAGGTTATAAAGCCAAAGATTTTTGACCTTTCCAGTCTCCAAATAGGGAGAATTGTCAAGATGCCTGAAGGAATTGTTGCAAATCCTCCAATGAACAATAGAGGAGATACTATTTTAAAAAGAGATAAAATAAAGAACTTTATTGACAGTGCAAGAAAAATAAAGATTGGAAAGGGCAATATCTATTTGGGAGAGAATGATTTTGGCTTTGCGGAGTATGAGACATTCCAGCACGATGCTCAAGACTGTAAAACTTTCTTAGAAGGCGGATTAGCAAGAATTTTAGAACATTCAGCGCAGAGTGCCCAACCTTTTAAAGTAATTGCAAATTCCAAGATTTACAAGAGGGGTATGGATGTGTATTCCTTTCATCCTGCTAATAAAATAGTTGAACAAGTTGTTTGCTTGAAATCTAGAGGATATTTAGCTGATGTGTTGCTCGTCAGTTGTAATGATTTAGATGACTATAGCTATGACATAGACTATGATAACACAGGCATTGCTTTAGGGCTTACCTTATAGTGCCAATGCCAGAAAGCTTTGAATATTTTAGCATATGTGTCATTAGAAATATACTTGTATCCCATCAGAAATGCCATAAAGGTCTGTTTTCGGCAGGGGCAGAAATATAAAATGTCCAAATTCAGGGGACGCAAAATCCCTTGAATTAGATAGCAAAATCTCGTCAAAGAGGTTTATCTAATTCTTGAGGTTTTATACCCAATGTTATCCCAGAGCAATATAAGCAAAAAATGCTTTGGAGAGACATGAAAATAGATCCCTACAACCACAAAGTAAAATACTGTAATTGGAAAGAAAAGAGCAAAAGCGGAATTTCAGAGATAAGTAATGAAAACTCAGATATTATTCTACAATATCTTAGTGATATGGAAAAAGGAATAAATATTGCTCAATCAAGTGTTAAAGGCTCACGAAGCTATATACGGCTCAATTCCTTAAAAGATAGAATGACTCTCTTTGCTAAAAAGTTCAAGGAACTTTATGATCTTGCTAGAATAACAGATATAACAGAAGAACAGCTTATGAGCTTTTTTTCAGATATGAAGAGCGGAGAGATAAAAAAGAAAGATGGTAAAACGTATATTTCAGTAGATACATATGCTAAGATTTTCAAGGCATTCTGGCACTGGTGGATAAAATTTAATAAAAAGAAAGGCATTGAAGTCATAGAAATAACTCAAGACTTAGATACAAAACAAGATAAGCCAAAATGGGTATATTTGACTGAAGAACAGGTTAAAACTCTAGCCGATAGAGCAAAATATGAGTACAAAGTTTTGATATGGTTTTTATTTGATACAGGAATACGAGCACCGACAGAGTTGATTAATATTAGGGTTGCAGATTTGTATAATAATTGTAAGGAAATTCACGTAAGGGAAGAAATAAGCAAAACGTTTGGTAGAAGATTTAAGCTTATGATTTGTTCTGAACTATTGAAAGAATACATTAAAAATAAGAAATTAAAAGATAACGACTCCCTATTTGACATTAATTATGCAACAGTAAATAAATATCTCAAAAGACTTGCCGTAAAGACTTTCGGTACTGGTGCAACAGAGGCAGGCGGAAAGTATTCTGAAATCAGCATGTATGACTTTCGACACATTTCATGCTGTTATTGGTTGCCTCGCTACAAAAGCAAAAGTGCTCTGAAATATCGCTTCGGCTGGAAAAAGAGTGATAAAATTCACTATTATTCTGAACTCTTGGGAATGAAAGATACAATTTCCGAAGAAGACATGCTCGTTGATGTAACAAAGACAGAACTAGAGAAGAGATTAACAAAGACAGAAAAAGAGAAAGATATTTTGAAAGAGAGAGTTAGTAATCTTGAGTCACAAATCTCAGTCATTTTTGAGTTGACAAAGAAATTAACACTACTCTTTGAAAAAGCAGAGGAGTGAATATCGAAAGTTTTAGAAAATGAAACAGTGATTAAAAAAGTAAAATAATGCATATCGAAAAGGTTTCGCAGCGTTGAAGCGTTAGCAAGCGAGAAACCTTGATAGGACTTATATTCATTTAGCAACACCTGAAAATTCAGTGTTTTTGAGCACATTTTGTCATTTTATCGACGGAGCATATATGCGTCATTTGCGTGAGAAACACCCCGTGAATTATAGGCAACTCACACCTCTTTTGTTGTGGCGTGTCGGTGCTCCTTGCCCTTTTCATCTTATTCACTGCATTCATGATAAAGGAGGTAACCCCCATGTCACAAAAACTAAACACCAACCAACCAGAGAAAGCGACTGATACAGGACTGAGTCCTGTGAAAATCAAACAGTTCAATGAACAGCCAGCAATCAGCGGCAGCGTTTCTTTAAGCGAAGATGGAAAGTGGCTCATCAGCAGAGTCACTATCGCCACCATCAAGCCAGTCTCGTATTATGCAGCAATCTTGGAAGGTCTGAAAGAAAAAAAGAAAGAGTAAACTCAGGGGGAAAAGAGGTGATTAAATTTCTTTCATTTTCTCACAAACGGATGTTTTCCGCTTTGGAGTTAAAAATGCTCGAGTTTAAGGAAATTCTTTTTGTTATTCAGTTTTTTTAAGAAATTAAATATAAACACAATAACCAGAGCAGATAGAATACCTATTGTCCATCCAGTAAATCCAAGTGGGACTGTTTCAAATACCTTATTTAATGGAGAATAAATAACAAAAATTGTTGCTATGATTGAGATTATAGAAGCATAAAGAAGATACTTATTAACCTTAAGAGTTTCCAAAGTAACTTTTCTTCTGAATGACATGAAGTTATATGCGTTAGCAATTTCTAAACAAATCAAAGAAAGCAATGCCGTTGTTCTTGCAAAATCAGTATCTTTGTGGAGTATGTTAAATGATACAAAGAAAACAAGGAGAGTTATAAGTGCCATAGATATCCCTGCAATCATGAGCCAAATTATAAGAGATTTGTTTAATATTTCTTTTTTCTTTCTTGGTTTTTCTTCCATTATATCTCCAGAAGAAGGCGTCAAAGCTAGAGTTATTGCTGGCAAATCATCAGTTACAAGATTCATGAATAATATCTGTAATGCAAGAAGCAGTGGAACTTGCCAACCCAAGAAAGGAGCTAATAAAACTCCGATAAATAATATCATTAATTCAGCAGAATTACAGGATAATTGATAACTGACAAATTTTCTTATATTTTTAAAGATAGTTCTTCCTTCCTTAATCGCTATAACTATCGTTGTAAAATTATCATCTTTTAAAGTTAGGTCTGCAACCTCTCTTGAGACATCAGTTCCATTTTTCCCCATTGCTACGCCAATATGTGCTTCTTTAAGAGCTGGAGCATCATTAACACCATCACCAGTCATCGTAACAATCTCCCCATTCATTTTTAGTGCTTTAACAATCATCAATTTATGTTCGGGTCTTACTCTTGCAAAGATAACGATTTCATTTACTATTTTAGACAGTTCAACTTCAGTCATCTTATCTAAATCTTCTCCTTCGATAATTTTACCATGTAATCCGATTCTTCTTGAAATTGCTAAGGCGGTTTCTTTATTATCGCCAGTAATCATTTTTACTTTAATGCCTGCTCGCAAACATATTGAAATAGACTCCTTGACTTCTTCTCTTGGAGGATCTTCCATTCCAACTAATCCTAAAAAGATTAAACCCTCCTCAAAATGATCTTTATTAAACGAATTTACTTTTTTATAGGCAATAGCGATAGTTCTTAAGGAACTTGAGGCAAGATCTTTATTTATACTAATAATTTTATCTTTTTCTCTTTTAGTTAAGATAAAGGCTCCGCCTTCTTTTTGAACTTTTTTGCACTTTGCCAATAATATTTCCGGAGCTCCCTTTGCGAACACATAATTTTCTTGATTAAATTTGCACAAAACAGACATCATTTTTCTTTTAGAATCAAAGGGTAATTCCGCTGATTTTTTAAACTCTAAATCTTCACTATATATGTTTGCCTTTGCACCCATTATCAAAAGGGATGCTTCGGTGGGAGTTCCACGAATATTGTATAATCTGTCTTCACCCGTTCTTTCTATTCTCGCATCATTACAAATAACAGAACCCTTAACTAACATATCCAACACATTATGTTTATTGGGATTTATTTTTTTATTATGAAAAAGGAAGTCTCCCTCCCCCTTATAACCTGTGCCAGTTACGTCAAATAAACTATTTCCTGCAAAAATTTTACTTACAGTCATCTCTCCCTTTGTAATTGTTCCCGTTTTATCAGAACAAATAACAGTTGTTTCTCCCAATGTTTCTATTATGGACATTCTATTTACAATCGCATTTTTCTGAGCCATCTTATGCACTCCTGAAGCAAGAGCCGTGGTTAAGACGACAGGCAGACCTTCAGGAAAAGCAGAAACAGCTAGAGCAATCATCAAAATTAATGCATCGATATAAAGATTTTCTGAAGGAGATTTTCCTATAATCATAAATAATCCTGTAAGCACAGAAAAAACAATAGCTACAGTAGCCATATATTTTGAAATTTTATTTATCTTATTTTGCAGGGGCAGTTCTTTTTCTGCCGTAGAAATCATGCTAGCTATACTTCCAAATTTAGTATTCATTCCAGTATGAATAACTTTTGCAATGCATTTTCCATTTACTACAAACGTGCCCATAAAAAGAATATTCTTTTCTGAATAGTCTTTTTCATTTCTTGATGGAATTTTCTTTACTTCACTAGACTCTCCTGTAAGAATAGACTCATTGATAAGAAGTTCTTTTTCTTCAAGGAGAATACAATCTGCGGGAATTTTCTCGCCATTTCTTAATAAAACTATATCTCCTGGAACTATTTCTTTTGAGAGAACTTCTTTCTCTTTTCCATCCCTGATTACTATTGAAATTGGCATAAGCATCCCCTTTAGAGATTTAATTGCTCTTTCTGCCCGATACTCCTGAATAAATCCTGTAAATATGACTAAGAAAATAACCCCTAGAATGGCATAGCCAGTTATTGTCTTACCAACAAAAAAAGATAGAATCATAGCTACAAAAAGTAGATAAATAATGAAGTTTTTCTTAACTTGCCTGAAAAGTATTCTTATTGGAGAGATAACTAAGCTATCTTTTATCTCGTTGGTGCCATAAGCTTCAAGTCTTTTATGTGCTTCCCTATCTGTCAGCCCTCTTTCTTCCATATTGCTAAATTTTGAATATGCCTCTTTCTATTACATGAAAGATTACTTTAAAAATATTGACTTTCGAATGTTAACTAAGAAATTATCTTTTCTTTTTCTTGCCTTTTCTAGATTTTGCAAGGCGTATAAGCTTTTTCACTTTAGAATCTTTGCCACTTTTGCTAGGACTTCTCCCGCCCTTTCTTTTATTCTTTATTTTAATTTTTGCCATTTTTTCTACTTACGATTAGGACTCGGTGAAGAAGTGCCTTAAACACCTCTTGAAATCAATCTTAACCTATCAATGTATTTTAAAGGTTATCTTCTTCGCGCCATGCTGCGAAGCTTAAAAGGCACAGATTTCGTAAAGAGAGTTATAGTCCTTTCTCCTTATTAATAGCTGAGTGCCTAACAGAGGCTTTCATGGTCACATCCTTTCCAGGACAACCGATAACCAATTTATGGATTTATCCTTTAAATAGATGACTCACTACTTTAAAGTTAAATAAAACTTAAGATGAAAGCCATTAAAATAAAAAATATCACAAATAAGATAGCTCTTTTCTTTGATATACGAAGAGTTCTTTTTGATATGAACTTTGTTATATTAAACATCAAATTCGTATTAAATAGCCAAAATAAACCTATTATGCTAAAAGAGACATAAGTAAATACTGCGGGAAAGGAGGTTTTGCCTATGACTAATCCCCCAATAATTGCATCAACAACTCCTCCGAGATTAGTGTCCGCTAAGAGGGGTTCACTCCATCTTGTATAGCGATTCTATACTCTGAAGATATAAAAAACTATCCAAACAGGCATAATTGAAAGTTAAAGTTAAGTTTATAGCATCAATAAAATAATAATCCCTAATGTATTCAAGATGAAGCTTATTAATGCAAGACTTTTTGCACTTATCTTTGTAAGTCCTGCGAGCATTATGACTCCAGCTTCATCAGGTAAAGGGGACGCAATTAAGATTCCTGCAAAAGCATACATTAGATACACTTTTATTTTTTCTGTAAAACTTTTTTCAATTAATTTGGTTATTTTTACGATTGTATTTGAATTTCTTAATCTTTTAAATTCATCCTCAAATGAGATTTTAATTGTGCTAAAAATAATCAGGTCTGCTATCAATGCTCCCAGCCCCCCAACTATTCCTGCAAGCCAAATGTTTGAAGGATCTAAATTAATAAAGAATCCTACAGAAAAAGGAGCTGTAAAACCGAAAGCAAAAAATATCCCTGCGATAAAAATACCTGCATAGCTCAGGGCTCCGAGATGAGAAATATAATTCTGGATAGAGGGGTTTCCAAAAAATATATAAGCCAAAATTATTGCTAAAATAAGCAACATAATTTTAGGATATTTAAAATTGAATAGTTTTTTTATCATCTTATAAATGAAATAATAACCTGAGCAAAAATTTTCAGTATTTTCATATCGCTGTCCTTTAAGATTAATGATAATTGGAGATTAAAAATGTATCTTTTAATTTGTTCGCTTTTATTTTTGACTATGGTTCTTTTTATAGGCTCGTCGCTCTTGGCTCCTCGCATAACTCAGCGAAAAAAGAAAAATATAAACGCTTTCCTCAGAACCTTTAATTCTCTTCTCATAACTCTCCTATTTCTCGCTACTTGCCTCGCTTCTTACATGCATTTTGCCAAATTCCTATTAATAAATAAAGCAATTATAAATAATATCGAGTGAAAAAATGTACATTTTTATGTACATAAAAATTGACTCGAGTATATTTTAAAGACAAGAGACTCTGGAAAGTATGAATACACTATATGAGAACGTTGATCCTGAAGAAGTTATCAGTCGGTTGAAGAGACTATTAGAGTATTATAAGAAAAAAGAAAAGATGAACTTTCATAATGAAGAAGAATTGCAAAATTCATCTATGGATAGAAACAGAGCTTAAAGAGAACTTAGAAAAGCAGGCAAAAGAAAGCAATATATCTCTTTGTGAGCTTTGTAGACAAAAATTAAGAGACAATTCTAGGTTAACTGAGGTTGAAATATTCATCGATAAAGTTCTTTCAAAAATAGAAAGTAGAAAAATATATAAACAAGACAGTATATACTATTCTGCGAACGGAACACATTGAGAAAATGCGTCTCTTGATTCTGGACAAAATGTCCTGCTCTCGGCAGGGGCATAACCCTATTCTGCGATTTTCTACTGTTCATCCTTATGATAAAAATCTAGTACAACAATCAAATCGCGTACTTTATCATAAGCATATGAAAGTCTGAAGGGCACTAAATACAGTTCTCGTGTGCCTTTTCGATTGTGTCTCATAGGTTTCCCGATTTCTGGTTTGTCTCTTATCTTCAAAAGAATTTTTTCAACGCGTTCTCTGACTGAAGCATCTTTAATTTTAGAAACTGCGCGTATAAAATGCTCGTCAAACTCTACTTTCACCATTTTTTCATTTCTTGTATGAAATCATCAAACTCCATACTCTTGAACTCGCCTCTGTCGTGTCTCTTCCAAGCCTCTTCAGTTCTTCGCGCAAACTCAAGGTCTTCCTTGAATTTCTCATCCAAATCATCTGCTTTCTTAAGAAGAAAACTTGATTTATCTTTAATAATCAGAAATCTATCTCCTTCTTTTAAATCTGCCCTCATGCTTATAGGAATCACGATTTGACCCTTTGAGCTCATAGTTGCAGTATCTATTTCTACCATAGTAAGTCATACCTTACTTAATATATAAATCTTTCGTTTGTCACGAACCTATCTGTCCATTCCAAAATATCCTTTCCATCTCGATTCTCTTTATAAAAAAGCCCAGACTAGGCATATTGTAAAACTAAACAAAGACTCTTGATGCCCACTAAAATCGCATGATGGGGTGTTGCTCGGACGAGGCATTCTACCGTTGTGGAATTTTAGAGGGAGATGTAAGGTATAAGTGAGGTACAGAATTATTTGATCCTATGGGCGCAAAGTTTTAAATACCTATATTAATACTAAGTTAATATATATTAACTATATGGAAATAATAAAAATTAAACTTACGAATGAACAGAACATCATCAAGACACTCTTTAAGGAGATTCTTGCAGTATATAATAGTAGAAGTATCAGCAAAGTGGTCGGTATGACGCATGCGGGAGCGTTCAAAATACTTAAAAGATTGGAACAACGAGGGATTGTAATTTCTCAGCCTATTGGTAAAGCCATTACATATACGCTTGATTTTAACAATCCGATCGCTCAAAAAGAAATTGAGATGGCGTTAGTGTTGGAAGCGCAGCAGCACACACGATGGCTCTCCGAATTCAAGAAATTAGAGAACAAAGTTCAATGTGCGATTATTTTCGGATTAATTCTAGTTGATGAGAAAAAGGCAAAAGATATTGATCTCCTTGTTGTTACCCATAAAGAAAATGCTGATGAAGTGCGAGCGATTATCAAAGAACGAAATGAAGTCGCTTATAAAAAAATCCACCTTCTGCTTCAACTTCCTGAAGATTTTAAGAAAGACATCACGAATAAAAACAAAGTTATGGTAGAAATTATTAAAACTGGAGTTATCTTATTCGGGCAGGAGAATATTCGGAAGTATTTAACTCGATGACAAAAGCAAGCAACAAACTAGACTGGTGCTTACACAAAGCAAAGAAAGAGTTAGAAGAAGGAAAGAAGCATCACGGTCTTATCAAAAGTAAGCCCAATAATGAAGAAACGCTCCTCCACATCTCGAAAGCAGAGCACAATATTCGTGCCATCTCATATTTTAATAAGGGAGGATATTCTGATTGGAGCACGAGCGCAGGATTCTATTGCATCTATCACTGTTTTCTTGCGATTGGACATAAATTCGGCTACGAGAGTAGAAATCAGGAATGCACGATTGCCTTGATGAGGGTATTAAAGGAAGAGGGCAAGATAGATATTGATGATAAGTTCTAGTATATAAAGAAGTAAAATGCCATTCATTAATAATGAACAATAATATGCATTACTAATGAAAACCTTTATAAACTCCAAAATCTGTGAATAAGTAAGAAAATGGTAATAAAAGAAGATTTAAGGAATATTGTAAGAGCTCAGAGAAAAGATATTTTATTAGTGAATGAAAGTATAGAAAGAGAAAAATTAAAAGAAGTAAATGTTGAAAAATCTTTTGCAATAATTCTTTCTGGGGTTAGAAGATGCGGAAAAAGTACCTTATTGAGGCAGATGATTCAAAAATCTAATGATTTTTATTATTTTAATTTTGAAGATCCGAGTGCAGTAAACTTCAAATTAACGGATTTTGAAACGCTTAACCAAATATTCAAAGAAGAATATGGAGAAAGCAAATACTACTTCTTTGATGAAGTGCAAAATGTTGAAAAATGGGAACTTTTTGTAAGAGCTATGCTTGATAAAGGAAATTATTTTGTTATTACTGGTTCGAATGCTTCTTTGTTAAGCAGAGAGCTAGGGACAAGACTTACTGGAAGACATCTAAATTATGAGTTATTTCCATTTTCTTTTAGTGAATTCTTAAAATTAAAAGATAAAAAACCCAATATAGAATCTTTTCAGGAATACTTTACAAATGGAGGATTTCCACAATATCTCAAAAGTGGGCGAGCTGAATCTTTGCAGGACTTATTTAATGACATTATAAGTAGAGATATTTCTATAAGGCATAAAATAAGAAATTTAAAATCTCTTAAGGAAATGGCAGTATATTTTATTACAAATGTGGGAAAAGAATTTTCATATAATTCTTTAAAGAAAACATTTGATTTGGGCTCAGTTAATAGTGCAATTTCTTTCATCTCTTTCTTTGAAGATAGTTACATGTTATTTACAGTACCTAAATTTGATTATGCAATTAGGAAACAAATTATAAATCCAAAAAAAATTTATTCTATTGATAATGGATTCTCTACAGTAAACTCTGCTTCATTTTCAAAAGATTTTGGCAAGATGTTAGAGAACATGGTATTTTTGGCCTTGAGAAAAAAGTACAAAGAAATATTCTATTTTCAAGAAAATAGAGAATGTGATTTTGTAATTAAAGAAGATGTAAAAATCACTCAGGCAATACAGGTTTGCTATAATTTAACAGAAGAAAATAAAGAAAGAGAATTAAATGGGTTGTTAGAAGCAATGGCAAGATTTAAATTAAAAGAAGGATTAATATTGACTTACAAGCAAGATGATGAATTTAACATAGAGGATAAGACGATTAAGGTTTTGCCAGTATGGAAATGGTTATTAGAAAGAAATACCTATATGGGTTAAAACTTCTATTATTAAAGATAGCAAAGGAAAGATTATAGGAAATTTTGCAATACTAAGAGATATGTCTAATTTAAATAAAGCTGATGAGAAAAAACCAAAGGAAAAAAAGAAAAATCAGAAGCCTCAACTTTATCAGGAATAAAAACAGGAGCAATGAACTTTTTCCAGAGATACTGGATTTATATTATAATAGTCTTGATTACTTTAGGGGTTGTAGGTTATTTTGCATATAAAAAATTTGAGAGAAGACTCTTAATAAACAAGATAAGAAAAATGAAAACAGAAGAGCAGGTTTTGAATGATTTAATGAAAAAAGCACAGGAGGAAAGATTTAGAGATAATAAAATTTCAGGTTTAGTTTATAATATGGAGTGAACCTCCATTTTATTTGTTAAGCGCTACAGCGTTATTAGCTTAACTATGTGTCCGGTTTTAGGGGTTCACTCCATTTCATAACTCTCTCTTAAAGAGTGTCATTTTAACTCTTCCTGCAATGATTTCCTCTAGATTATAATTTATGTTGGAAACTATCATTTCTAGGTCTTTTTCGAGGAGGATTTTAGCAGCATCTAATTTTGTCTTAAAGCCCCCGTTGCCTTGTTTTGACTTTCCATTGCAATGTTCATAAAGTGAGTCGTTGATTTCAGAGACTCTGCTGATAAGCTCGCCTTGACTATCTTTAAAACCCGAGTAATCTCTGCCTAAAATTATGAGCCTTTTCCCCCCACAAATGAGCATTATTTCAGCAGCAAGAGTATCGTTATTTTTCTTTAGACCTTCAAAATCTATGCAGTCATTATAATTTATCAGAGTTATTCTATTCTTTGCAATATTCTCTAGGAGAAGATTCTTTATAGAATTGCCTTCAGATAATTGTTTTTCAGTTAGTAAGAGTTGAGAGACTCTTTTAGTGAAGACTCTTTTATATAATTCCATTAGATAAATTTGCCCTATGCCTGCGTATCCTTGAAGTTCTATGAGACTAAGCTCTTCTTTTGACCTGCGTTCTTTTTCTTGTGTCATACCAAGAGCTATTGCCCCGGAAACAACTAACACGTTATTACATGAGCTATTTTCAATTTCTCTCGCTTTTAGTTTCAGAAGCTTATAACTGACCCTGCCGTTTGTTTTGAGAAGACATGCAGAACCTATCTTGATAAACTGAATAAAATTAGTATCCGAGTTATGTTTGTCTTGATGGAATACAACCAGCACCTGCTAAGGTTGCCTTTGCTCCAACTTGCAATTGATCTAAATATTTACTCTTCATGTTGTAAATGATATAATTGGGTTTTTAAATATTCCTAACTCTTCTCTCGCTTATTCTCATGCCCCTACTTATTTGATATGTGCTCATTCCTTTCTCTCTATTTCTGACGATAAACTCTATTTTTCTCTTGTTTAGCTTCATACAAGCTGAAGTTAGTTTATCGATAGGAAATACTTTTCGGATAGCGCAAACATTCTCTCGCTGCGACAGGTATATAAACCTCGCTTTTTTTTGTTATTCATGGTTTTTGAATTAAATCAATTTCGCGAGCAGTATAATTCTTTTGCAAAACAGTATTCTCTTCCTTCTTTTACCGCGTTAAATGATGATTTTGAAATTGAAAAGATTTCACAAGAGAGTATAACTCTCTTGCGCGTTGTTCGTAAAGTTATGATTGAGAAAGTCTTCAATATTCTCTTATTTCTGGAGATGTTGTTGAATCCAGTGAACGCTCCACGCACTTATCTTGCATACATTAAATCAATGACTAACGAGGATAGAAAGGAAGTTGAGAAGCTCTATAGCACCTTTGGTGCATTAACTTTGCGTGCACTTCCATTGGAAGCAGATTATTCTGAGAAGCAGGAAGCGACAATGATTAAGGATATTCAAAAAGTATGGTCTGATGCGAAGAAAGACCTTTCTAAATTATTGGAACAGGTTGTTACGCCTGTAACCGGTTCTGCTAAGAAAGAAAGAAGCTATTATGGATAAATCTTCATTTATTCTTTCATCAGAGATTCCAGAGAAATCTCTATTATTGCACATGGCATCTTAAGACCTTGAGAGCGCAGAGTTTCTGGGTGCATCTCTCCAAAGTAACCTATTTCTTGGTCCTTAAACATGATGGTCGCTGTACGACCTTCAATTAAGAGTTTATTCGAAGATTCTTTTAACTCATACGCAAGACCTAGAGTTCTCATTAAGTATTCAAGTATTTGTTTAATATCAGTAAATGATGCAGGTGTTGCAACGATAATCAAGTTCTCAGACTCTTTTACTCCTGTTTGGGAATTTTTGTCAAATGCGAAAACCGGACCGATCTCGAATATATTCTGCGGATATTCGTTGTCTTTATTTTCTCTGAGTATTCTTAGTGCTGGAATCAAGAGATTTGGACGCAAGAACTTATAGTCTGTTTTTGAATGCTGGATAGATACCTTGTCTTCATCTTTTAGAAGTTCTGCTTCTTTGTTTTTAATAATGTGATAAGAGGAGATTTCTAGCAAACCAAGACCTGTCAGAATCTCACTAATCTTATTTTTCATTATAGACTTGTTAGATTCTTCACCTATTGTGTCTACAGAGGGGAGTATTGGGATTATGTTTTCATATCCATAAGCTATTGCAATGTCTTCAATGAGGTCTACTGTATCTAAGATATCTGTCCTCCATGCAGGAATAGATACTATTCCCTTTTTGTATTTGTACCCCATTCTTGGGAAGAATTTCTCAAGGTCTCTTTCCTTAAGTGAGATACCCAGTAAAGTATTTACTTCTTCTATTGATATCTTCTTTTTTTCAGGAGTTAGATTGGGAAATTGAGTTTTCTCGCCATTTTGTTGAATGCATTCTATAGAATATATCTTTCCCCCTAGTTCTGCGAGAGTTGTTATTAGGATTATAAGTGCTTTTTGTATAGTTGAGGAATCTGTTCCGGTACATTCGATGAAAACGTCTTTAGTATCTTCATCAATCTTGCCAACATCGTGAGAGTTTATGATGGGGGACATTGACATGATAATTCCTTTTTTGTCGATGAACACTGGAAACACATCCCAGTCTGCAACGAGATGTGCATATTCTCTCCCTGCAGGGTGCTTTGAAATTATTTGCCTGCCTGTTATAGGTTCTGGATATTCTAAAGGTCTAAATTTTATTTCATCAGGTTTCATGCCTTTGAATGTAATTGGAAATGTTATTTTGTCTAAGGGATAGAGCCCAATTCCACCCTTCTTTCTATTTCTCAGCAATGTTGCCCCTAGTTTTTCTTGTATTTGGATTATTTCTTTTATCTTTTCATCATCAAGTTTTATCCCTTTTACTATACATGCATATGCATAAACCCATGTTTGTGGGAGTGGTTTTTGTACTATTAGTTTCTCGCCAGAAGAAATTAACTTATACTCCTTCAGCCCTGTTTGCCTGCCGATAAACGCAGAGATAGCTCTTATGAATCCCGGCATTGAAAGAAGATCAGGACGATTCGGCAGGATTTCTACTTCTATCTCTGAATCTGTCAACGATTCTATGTGTGTACCAAACATGTTTATCTTTTCCTTTACATCTTCAGTTATCTTTATCTGCTTTTCAAATTCTTTTCTTGGGAATTTCACCGATGCCATTTTAGTTCACCCACGCCTTTTTATCCCTCAATTTTTTAATGTCATTTTCATACATCTCTCTGAGATCAGTTATTTCGTACTTATCCATAATTATTCTGTCGAATCCTGGACCCCATGCTAATACTGGAATGTATTCGCCTAACAAAGGCACGACTACTTCTGGGCGGAATATCCCTGCGCCACCTATTTCTATCCATTTTCCCCTGCCTTTATGGTATCCATAAATTTCAACGCTGGGTTCAGTATATGCGAAAAAAGACGGAACGAACTTTATGTCTGGAAAACCCATTTTTGTGAAAAACTCTTTGAGATAGCCAAGCAGATTTCTGAAGTTCCCATCTTTATAGACTACAATTCCTTCAGTTTGATTGAACTCAAATCCATGCGACCAATCTAGCGTCTCATTTCTGAAACATTTTCCAACAGAGAAGTACTTCCCTGTTTTATTTTTTGCTTCTTTGAGCGATGCAAGTGTTCTTGCAGAAAGACAGGTTGTGTGCGTCCTCATAACCACTTTTTTTGCCTCTTCTTCTTTCCATGAATATCTCCATCCTTTGCTTCCTGAGACTCCGGATTCGTGAGCTTGTTTCACTCTTTTTACAATGTCTGCTGCCGGAAGAGTTCCTTTCACATCTTTTATAAAGAAAGTGTCCTGCATATATCTGGCAGGATGGTCTTGGGGTGTAAAAAGAGCATCGAAAACCCAAAATGAAGTTTCTATCAGAGGTCCTGACATTTCTTTGAATCCAAGGTCGAGCCATATTCTTTTTGCGCGCTCAATAGACTGATTAACGAAATGTTTTTTCCCACCATATATTTTAGGGACAAGTGCATGAATATCATATCTTCTGAATTTTTTCCCTCTGGTCCAGTCTTTGATAACTTCTGGCGTAACTTCTTCAATTAAATCTACTTCAATCTTTTGGCCTGCAAGTTTTTCTCCTAACGGCATGAGCAAGATAATAGTTTTTTTATCTTCGCGAAATTCAATAATTTCTTTTCGTTTCTTAAGATTTTCTACTGCGTGGAGCAACTCTGGCGGAAGAGAGTTTAGATTTTGAGGGAGAATATCAATAAGCTGTTCTTCAAATGATTTCTTAGTGAGTTCTTCTTTTGATGCAGTAAGGTTAATCTTTCCGTTTGAGAGATTTATGAGAGCTTTTCCTTTTAGGACGCCAAGAGAAACCCTGAATTCATTGTCAGATAGTTTTGAGCTTTTCTGAGCTTCTTCTAGTGAGATATAGTTCTTTTCTTCAAGCGTAAGGATAAGTGTTCTTTCTGGAAGATAATTCTTCTTATAGTAGATTCCGTTTGTGCCTAAATCAACTATTGTTGTGTGCTGAAGCTCAATTTTTACAACACCTTTATTCTCAAGGAACCTGAGCGTACGAAGCAATGAGACATCATCTAGCTCTGTTTTTTCTTTGATTTTTTCATACGGAAGATTGAGGAAAGGGATTATCTTACGCTCAAGTGGAGAAAACTTTTCTAAGAGTGTTTCTACATTCAAATCTGGAAGATTTGATGATTTGTTACTTTTCTGTGCCGAATGCATTAATAAGATAAGACTTAAGAGGTTAAAAAGATTTGCAAATCAATTTTTTGTATATCTTAGTATATAAACTATATTGCTGTTAGCGCGCAATTGGACACGCAATTTCTGAAGCTGCATGTCTAATTACACTTGCGCGTAGAACGCGCTTGGCGCGCTAACTTGGTTCTGCTCGTTAAAGAACTAGTGCTTGGCTGGCTTGCTGGCTTGAAGCACCCAGTGTGCGAAGAAGCGCTTTAGCACCTTCTACTGTATAAGCGTTTAGAATCGCGAGGTTCGCGCCTGCTTTTCTACATACTTCTATAGTCTTCATTATTCTTGATAATTCACGTGCTTGCTCTGGATAATGTAATAATCTGAGAACTGCAAGGTCGTAGGCTAGTGCGATGTTTCTCTTTTTAGCAATATTTGCGAGTACATTATTTAGCGGGATATCTAGAGACCTGAGCTTGTCTTTTTTTTGAGCTTGATGATTCATTACAAGTGCAGTAAATTTTGCATTTTCTAAGAGAGTACGGTTGAATTTCTCATCATGTGCTAGAATCAGTGCAGGTTTTGCTTCTTTTTTTAGCTGTTTATAGACTTCATTAAGTGAGGAAGTTGTAATCATTTAATGTATAATGACAGTTCCTTTAAAGGGTTTTTGGTGTAGAATATTTGAGATTTGCGCGCAGTCAGGACCTATAATGTAAGTTGGAATCTGCTGTTTGCGGATAATGGTCGCTGCTTTTTGGTCTAGTACAAAGTGTTGTCCAGGGACATATGATTTGCTGTGAGCTAAATCTTCAAATTCTTTCCAAGAGATTTTTGGAATTAGGCGAGCATTGGGGTCTTTTTTTGGGTCTGCTGTATGTAACCCTGATGTGTTTGTTACGTTGATGAATTCAGTCTTCAGATATTGTGCTAGACGCGCTGCTGTGCTGTCTGAAGTTGAATCAGGAACATAGCGGAGCGCACCACAGATGATTAGATTATTCTTTCTTAACTCGTTTTTCACTTGAAGCATATTTCCCGGCAAAGTGTTATTTGCTTCTTTACCAAAGAACTGCATCATGAATCTTGCATTCATCCTAGTTGCTCTGATGCCTGCGCAGGATTGTTCGTATTCTGAACGGTTGATGGCGCGCAAAGCCTCTAAATATTTTCTTGCTATTGAGCCACCACCACAGACAATGACAAATTTATAATGTGAATAATGGCTGCGGAGAGTGTCTCGGAACTTTTTGAGGAAATTTATGTCCATAGGGTCGGGAATAATGATTGAACCTCCTAAAGATATCACTATCAGCTTTTTCATATTAACAATAGTTCTACTGATTATATAAAGTTAGCGAATATTCTAAATATAAAGAACTGCGTAGGATAGATTACATCCTGTACTCAGTTCTCTAATGAATAACTGCTAAACACTGTCACCAATCCCATGCAGTTATCCATAATACAATTTTTATATGCTTAGAATATTTTTATAACTTTATTACTAAATCTTCCTGTGTCGTTACAATGATAGACTTTATGTATCGCTTGCCTTATTTTCCCATGAATTTTCCAATTCTTTTCTTTTATCAAATCTTTATTTTCTTTCGATAGTGCTAACTGAGGAGCTTTGAAAGCAGAGGGTTTGTAACCAAAACATTGTTCAAAGGCAGTCACTCCCTCCTCTAAATAAGTCCTATCTTTTATTGTTAAAAATTCCTGATAAGTGTGATAAACGCCATGCATGCCTACTGTTTTGTTCATAGCATTTATTGATGCGCACCATGTTTTATTTTGCGCGATTGATTCGTTGTTATATAGTGGGATAACCCAAAGTACATCGCTTTTTTTTAAATATTCCTGTTCGCAGGGAATGGCTGGATGAACATCGTCTATTTCTTTTTGAGATATTAGTCGAACTAAGAAAAATAGGACTAATAGGATGATGAAGAAAATTATTATCCAGAAGAGAATATTCTTTTTTTGCATGTTCTTTAGTCTTTTTTGTATGTTAAATACCTTGCTTTTTGCGGAGGGTTTTCACAGACAAAAAAATAGCCTCATTAAATGTGAGGCGCGAAGCGCCGAACGCGCCGTACATTGGTGCTTTTATAGGGTTTACTGAGGGGCAAAAGGGCGCTTAAGGGTGATTAAGCGAAATCTCTGACTTGCCTGTCGGTTGCCCTTCGACAAAATAATAAAATGGGCAATTCACATAGTTGATTTCTCATTCCGCTTAAACATACTAAAAACGTGGCGCTGTTCAGCGCCTAATCGCGTTTAAGCGAAATTGTCAAATATATAAAAAACGGAAGTTGTTCTCCCACCCAATTGTGGCGCGTACACGAAAAAAATTAACTATAAACCGAAGGGATTATATCCATTTTGTTTAAGAAATTCTAAATAGGATTTTCCATAAGTACTTTCCATGTTGACGTCTGCTCTTCCATTTTCTATTCTTGATAAGGTTCCAGGATTAACTCCTATTTGTTTCGCTAAACTTCTCAATTTTAATCCTGCTTCTTGCCTAGTTTCTTTAGCAGTCTTATAATCAAATAAACTGCTTTCTTTTACAGGTAGAGTAATCATGCCTTTAGCAAGAGTTTCTAATCGCGTTAAGACACCTCTTCTTTGGAGAGTGTTCAATTGAGTGTATTTTTGTTCAATATCTGTAAAATAAGCGCGGACTAAACGTATTTCTGCCGCATCTAAATTTTCTTCTGCTTTTCTTACTTCTTCTTCATTTGGCATAAAAAATTTTGGAGAATGCAATATTTAAACCTTTCTATTTGTTACCACTATTAAATTTCATAATAAACGCACCTTTCCCTCCCACCATCCACAGATTTTAAACTCTAACAAAAATAGCCGACAATTACATTTAATATCAAATTTCTTGTGAAAACTATCCCTCCCGAGAGCCTTTGTGGCTAGCTCGAGGTTTGCCTTCAGCAAACACGCTTAATCACGAGTAAACGGCAAATACCTCACTTTCTCCGAAAGTGTTCTTCTTCGTTCAGAAACTGCATTGTGACTTAACTTTCAATTATTCAGAAGGAACACTTATTTCTATTGGAAGTCTTTTGTTTAGAGAAGCCAATATTATTTTAAGAAGACTAACTCTTTTGGTGAAAGATAAAATACCAACATTCGCAACTCTTTTAGTATCTACATCTCTTGTTACAAAAACTCCTTCTTGCACTTCTTCAGTTGTTCCAGATTTTGCTGGCTCTTCGAAGGATACTTCTAAGAAATCTGATTCTTCATCGTAATATACGTCATAGGTATTATGTTCTTTCATTTGACTTTTGTCTCCAAATAGGATGATATGATGTATCCTTCCCCGTTTAAGTATTTTACTATTACAAGCACGAATTTGTTTGGTTTATTAAGATGCTTGTAACTCCTATAAAAATATTTGACTTTCTCATCGAAAGAGTATGAAGTTATTTTATCTGGTTTTTGTAAAGTTTCCTTAATTTCTTCCAAGTATTTGTGCATATAAGGATGTTCATCCATCATGTGTGCATGTTGCTTGTTCGTTAGTCTAATGAGCTTCCCATTCTTATCGATAATTTCAAAGACTATATTCATTATAGAAATAAGGTTCCTTATTTTTTAAATGTTGGTTTTACAATTGCTTTGAAAGTTCGTTTACAACGTACGATTAAAAGAAGTTCAAATTTATCTCTTATTGATGCAATTAAGTTAAGAAGTTGCTTCGCAATGTCAAGAACCTTGAAGCATTTGCTCGTGAGCACCTCGGAAACCTTTGGTTTTCTCAGTTCCAAAATCGTATTTTCGCTACGCTTAATCACACCGTAAAACAACTACGCTCTCGCGTTTAATCTCGCTTAAACGTAATTGCTGAATCAGATAGAATAGAAAGATTTAGTCCTTTGGAAGTATTTCTGCAGGTTTAATTTCATAAGCTTGAATTAAAGGTGTTCCTTTTTCGTCAACTCTTAGAAGATAATTAGTTCCATTATATCTCATGATAGTTTCTTTTTGTCCATTTCTATCTAAATCTTGTAATCCAATTTCAAGCTTACTCGGAATTACGTAACCTGCCTGAACAGTTTTAGCTTTAGGAATTTTATTTGGAGTAATATATGCTTCGGAAAAACACCATCCTAAAGCCAATCCTGCTATGGTCCTAATTGTCCATTCTGCTTTCATAACCTTAAAGAATTTCTTTCATTTATAAGTAAGTATAAAGCTCCTCGATAATTAATTCCTCAGAACATTCAATAGCTCATTATATGGATATTTTCCTTTGTGCTTCCACGTTTCCCTGCAAGTTTGAATTATTGCATATTCCTTTGTTCCTTCT
>Ga0209514_10001805_pt1 | contig 35290 bp, 30 predicted proteins | sample Subgrocontami58m_FD_187452 | JGI IMG/M metagenome (GOLD analysis project Ga0209514, IMG submission 187452) | Subsurface groundwater microbial communities from S. Glens Falls, New York, USA - GMW37 contaminated, 5.8 m (SPAdes) (version 3) | ecosystem: Environmental > Aquatic > Deep subsurface >...
CGCGCCGCCGCTCGCGCTTCCGGGCGAGCAGCTGATCGAGTGGGGCGGCGCGCTGCGCTGGTTCGCGAGCAACGCCGACGCGCGCACGGTGCGCGCAGCGGCGGCGCAAGCGGGGGGGCATGCGACGCTATTTCGCGCGTCCGACAAAAGTGCGGGCGTATTCACAGTGCTTACGCCGGTGCTAGCGACGATTCACCGCAACCTGAAGCAGGCCTTCGATCCGGCGGGCATCTTCAATCCCGGTCGGATGTATCCGGATCTATGAACGGATCTTCACTGCGTTTGCTCCATGCAAACTAAGCTAGCCGATTTCATCAAGGATACGCCCGATGGCCGCGAAGCCGACGCCATCCTGCGCAAATGCGTGCACTGCGGTTTTTGCACCGCGACCTGCCCGACTTACCAGTTGCTCGGTGATGAACTCGACGGCCCGCGCGGCCGCATTTACCTGATCAAGGGGATGCTCGAAGGCTCCCCCGTTAGCGCGAGGACGCAACTGCATCTGGACCGTTGCCTTACCTGCCGCGCCTGCGAAACGACTTGCCCGGCCGGAGTGCAATACGCACGCCTCGCCGACATCGGGCGCAAGCTGGTGGAGGAGCGCGTGCAGCGGCCGCTGTTAGTGCGGCTGCGGCGCAGGGTATTGAGCCTGGTGCTGCCTCGCGCCTGGCTGTTTGCGCTGCTGTTCAAGCTGGGGCGCTTTATGCGACCGGTGCTGCCCTTCGCGCTGCAGGCGAAAATTCCCGCGGTCGTCCCCAAGGCCGGCGACTGGCCGGCGCCAAGGCATAAGCGCAGGATGCTCGCGCTCGCCGGCTGCGTGCAACCTGCGCTCGGGCCCGACATCAACGCGGCCTGTGCGCGCGTGCTCGACAAACTGGGCATAACACTCATCGAAGCACCCGGCGCCGGCTGCTGCGGCGCGGTGCGCTTTCACTTGAATGCGCAGGACGACGGTCTAAATGACATGCGCGCGCTGATCGATGCTTGGTGGCCTTTCGTTGACTCAGGCAGCGGCGCAGCCGATGCGGTGGAAGCGATCGTCATGACCTCGAGCGGCTGCGGCACCACGGTGAAAGAGTACGGCCATCTGCTCGCGCACGACGCCGCATATGCGCAGAAGGCAAAGCGCATCAGCGCACTGACGAAAGACATCAGCGAAGTGATCACCGCAGAGGCGGCGCGGCTGCAGCCGCTGCTTGCGGCGGGAAAGGCAGTTGCTCCAGCAACCAAGCTCGCGCTGCAATTGCCCTGTTCCCTGCAGCATGGGCAGAAGGTGGCGGGTCTGATCGAGAGCATTCTAGTCGCGGCGGGATTCGAGCTGACGCCGGTTGCGGACAGCCATCTGTGCTGCGGCTCCGCCGGTACCTATTCGATCTTGCAGCCTGAGCTCGCCGCCAAGCTGAAAGCGAACAAGCTCGCAGCCTTGCACGCGGGCTCGCCGCAGGCCATCGTCAGTGCCAACCTCGGCTGCATGAGCCATCTGCAAAGCGGAACCGCGCTGCCGCTCGAGCACTGGGTCGTGGCGCTGGAGCGGCGCTTGGCCGGCTGAAACAGATCCAACGTCACGAAACGCGGGGTGCAATGTAAAGCGAATACGCGCTGTGCCGCCTCGGCAGGCGGCTTTCGCGTGGCCATCGGCAAGTTGGCCCGGTGTAATCGTCCTCGTCGCGAGCTTGAGCCTAGTCCATCGTGGCGGTCCTCCCGGCGTGCACGAGGTGGTATCCTTCGAGCGCTAGGGGAGACAACAAGTGGCGAAAACGCCCGAACAATGCGCGCGCTTGGAAATTGACCGGCTGCTCATAGCGTCCAGCGAGTATTCCAATGGACTTTCGAATTCGCTGCCCGCATGAAAGAAGCCGTTGCACGCATCAAGATCAACAGGCTCCTCGAGGCTGCCGGCTGGCGCTTCTTCGACGAAGGCAGCTTGCGCGCGAACATTCGGCTAGAGCCTAGCGTCGCAATCAAGATTACCGACCTTAACGCACTTGGGGAAAATTTCGAGCAGACCAGGAGAGGATTTGTCGACTTCCTGCTGCTCGATGCCAAGAATTTCCCGTTCATCGTCCTGGAAGCAAAAGCCGAGGACAAGAACCCGCTCATCGGCAAGGAACAGGCGCGCAAGTACGCGCGCTCCCAGAACTGCCGCTTCGTCATGCTCTCCAACGGCAACCTGAATTATTTCTGGGACCTCGAGCGCGGCAACCCATACGTCATCACCTCTTTTCCGACCCCAGATTCGGTCATCGGCTACCAGAAGGTCACGCCCAAGCCGGAACGCCTGATCGCGGAACAGGTCGGAGACGATTACATCGTTCTCACCCAGCGCCCGAGCTACCAGGCCGAGGCCGGATGGAAGAACGAAGGCGAGCGCCCGGGCTACATCCAGGCCAACAAGCTGCGCTTTCTTCGGCCCTATCAGCTACAAGCCATCCACAGTCTTCAGGCCGCTGTCGATGCGGGCAAGGACCGTTTCCTGTTCGAGATGGCCACGGGGACCGGTAAAACGCTTACTGCCGCGGCTGTCATCAAGCTGTTCCTTCGCTCCGGCAACGCCAGCCGCGTGCTGTTCCTCGTGGATCGTTTGGAGCTGGAAGATCAAGCCAAGAAGGCTCTTGTCGCGCTGCTATCCGCCGACTTTCAGACGGTCATCTACAAGGAGAATCGCGACGACTGGAGCCGCGCGGAGATCGTCGTCTCCACGGTGCAGTCCCTGCTTTTCAACAACAAGTACCAGAAGCTCTTCTCCCCGACCGATTTCGACCTCGTTATTTCCGACGAGGCGCACCGCTCCATCGGCGGCAACGCGCGGGCGGTATTCGACTTCTTCATCGGCTATAAACTGGGTCTGACTGCCACGCCGCGCGACTATCTCCGCCGGTTCGACAGTTCCAAGCCGGGAACGCGCGATCCGCGCGAGGCCGAGCGCCGCCTTCTGCTGGACACCTATCGCACCTTCGGTTGCGAAAACAGCCATCCGACCTTCCGCTATTCGCTGCTCGACGGCGTGAAGGAGGGCTACCTGATCAACCCGACCGTAGTGGACGCCCGTACCGAGATCACCACCGAGCTGCTATCCGAAGAGGGCTTCGTAGTGTCGTTCACCGACGACACGGGCGAAGACCAACAACAGGCCTACAAGCAGCGCGAGTTTGAAAAGCGCTTCTTCGCCGAGGCTACCAATCAGCTCCTGTGCAAGACGTTTCTCGAGAACGCCCTGCGCGATCCGGTCAGTGGCGAGATCGGAAAGTCGATCATCTTCGCGGTCAGCCAGAACCACGCCGCCAAGCTGGTGCAAGTTCTCAACCAGATGGCCGATCGCATGTTCCCGGGGAAATACCAGTCGGACTTCGCGGTCCAGGTCACCTCTCAGATTGCCGATGCGCAGCAGGACACCATCAACTTCAGCAACAACAACCTGCATGGTTCGGGGAATTTCATCGCCGCGTACAAGACCTGCAAGGCGCGGGTTTGTGTCACGGTCGGCATGATGACGACCGGCTACGACTGCACGGATATCCTCAACCTCGGCCTCTTCCGTCCGATCTTCTCGCCCACCGATTTCATCCAGATCAAGGGCCGCGGCACGCGCAAGCACAACTTCCTCGAGCAGGTCTTTGACGAAAGCGTGAAGGCCGGCGTGCAGAAGCCATCAAAGACTGCGTACAAGTTGTTCGACTTTTTCGCCAGCTGCGAATACTTCGAAAAGGACTTCAACTACGACGAAGTGCTGGAGCTGCCCCGGCCCACAGGAAAGGGCGGCGGGGGAGGCGGCGGCCCTGTGGTCACCGGCGGCACGTACGAACACCTCGGCGCCGACATTCTCGCGTCGATGCGTGTTGAGCAGATCACTGCCGAGGGCATGAAAATCGATCGCATGTTCTTCGAGCGCTTTCAGGACACGGTACGGCAGAACGAGACCATCGCCAAGGCAGTCGAGGCCGGGCAGTGGGATCACGTTATCGACTACGTCAATCGCGAGGTTTTCGACAAGCCCGAGGATTTCTACACCCTCGACAAGCTGCGTAAAGCCGCCGCCGTGGACCGCCGCCTGACGCTGCGCGAGATCCTGGAGAAGGTGTTCCGCCTGATTCCGCGCTTCAAGTCGAAAGATGAACTGCCGGAGGAAGAGTTCGCCAAGTTCGTCGCTGACTTCAAGCCCGAGGAGGCCGAGGCCATCCCCGCCATCAAGACCTTTTTCAAGGCCTACGTCAGCAGCGACCAGCTGCGCCACATCATCGATAGCAAGGACTACACGGTGCTTGCGACGCATCCGATGATTTCCACACGCGACTTCAAGGCGGTGCCGGCGAAGTACCGCGCGCTGGTCCCGGAATACGTCAAGGACTATGTGTCCCTGAACCAGTTCGCGCCATAGGTGAATCGATGCCCAAGACCAGCAAAACGACCATAGACGTACAGGGAACCGCGGTCACCGTTCTTAGCCAAGCGAGTGATGACTTTATTTCGCTGACGGACATTGCCAAGCACAAAGAACCGGATCGATCCGATCAGGTTATCCAGAATTGGATGAGAAACCGCAATACCATCGAGTTTTTGGGCGTATGGGAGCGGCTGAATAACGCCGGTTTTAAACCCCTCGAATTCGAGGGGTTTAAAACTAGGGCTGGACTCAACAGCTTTGTCTTGACGCCACGTCAATGGATAGAAACGACCCATGCCAGCGGTCTGATCTCCAAGTCTGGCCGTTACGGTGGCACTTACGCTCACAGAGATATCGCCTTTGAATTCGCCTCCTGGATCTCGGTCGAGTTCAAGCTCTACCTCATCAAGGAATTCCAGCGCCTCAAGGAAGACGAAAGCCGCCGTTTGTCGCTAGCCTGGAATCTGAACCGCACCCTTTCCAAGCTCAACTATCGCATCCACACTGACGCCATCCAGTCGCACCTGATTCCGCCGGAAGTGACGCCGGCTCAGGCCGCTATCACCTACGCTACCGAGGCCGACTTGCTCAATGTCGCATTGTTCGGCAGGACGGCGAAGCAGTGGCGGGATGCCAATCCCAAGCTCGACGGCAACATGCGCGATCACGCCACGGTCGAACAATTGCTGGTGTTGGCCAACCTCGAAGGGATGAATGCCGAACTCATCCACATGGGTCTTTCCCAGGGCGAGCGGCTCAAACGGCTCAACCAGATCGCGATCCGGCAGATGCGGGTGTTGACGGCCGCCCCGGCGGTCAGGCAAATCAAAGGATAGCTGTGCTCGACACCGACACCAAGCGCCGCGTCGACACCGCCCGCGACATCCTCGTGGGCAAGGTGGGGAATTCTCCAAGTTCGTCAAACAGCGAAACCGCATTGCCCACCCTAGCGGCACGGTGTTCTTCAACTGCAAAGACAACATCGATGTACACATCGCCCAAATCATGACAGAAATTGACCGTATCCAATCTCATATGGGCCAGACCCTTCACGACTGCATGCGAAAATTCCTGGTCGAGAATTGGAACCCGGACGACTGGCAGTTTTCTGTACCGAAAGATCAGATTGACAGCGCCTTGATCCACGCCAACTACTTTTCGCATAAAGACATCGAAGCGGCTTTGGTTTTCGACATCACGTCCCTTCAAGGGGTGCCCCACTACGAAGCGATGGCTCAGCTGTTTGAGACTTTCAAGCAGGAATGCAGACAAGACGAATAGCGGTTATGCCGTATACCGTCAGAATGGAACCAGGCGCCATCGCATTCAAGATTCTGTGATACAGGATTCGTATCTTCACGCTGATCTTAGATCAGGAATAGCAGTCCTTAGAGCTACACAAAGGCAAGTCGGTTCAGGTGCATTCCGGACAAGAAGACACAGAGGACTAATGCAAGTCACGCGATGAACGCGGCGGCAAGCGAAACATGGCAACGCTAATCCCCTCGCTCAACACCTGCACCCGCCGCATGACGAGCGGCGAGCGCCGCTTCGCGCAACGCCTCATCGACAAGCTCGAAGACGACTATTTCTGCTGGTACGACGTGCCCATCTGCCCCAAAGGCGCGCATCCCGATTTCGTCGTCCTCAACCCGAGGCGCGGTCTGCTGATAGTCGAAGTGAAGGACTGGAAGCTCGAAACCATCCATAAGGCAGACCGGGCGAGCGTGACGCTACTCACGAATACCGGGCTCAAGATCGACGACAATCCGATGGAACAGGCGCGTCAGTTCGCGCACCTGATCGTCGGCGTGCTCGAGCGCGATCCGCAACTCACGGTTCACGCCGAAGGCCCGTATCAGAACCGGCTCTGTTTCCCTTGGGGTTACGGTGCCGTGCTCGCCAACATCACGCGCAAGGTGTTCGAAAGCAGCGATCTTGGCGAGGTGATTCCTCCGGATCGCGTCATCTGCCAGGACGAAATGTTCGAATCCGCGGATCCAGAGCAATTCCAGCAACGGCTGTGGAACATGTTCACGGTCGGATTCAAGACCCTCCTTTCGCTCCCGCAGATCGACCGCATCCGCTGGCACCTCTTTCCGGAAATCCGTATTCGCTCGGAACAGCTCCTCCTCATCGACTCGCCCGGCACGCCGCAATCGGTGGCCGACACTGTGCCAGATTTGCTCAAGGTCATGGATCTGCAGCAGGAGCAGCTCGCGCGCAATCTCGGCGAAGGCCATCGTGTGATTCACGGCGTCGCCGGCTCGGGCAAGACACTGATTCTCGGCTTTCGCTGCGAGCGCTTGGCGCCCGTGCTGCAAAAGCCAGTTCTGGTGCTGTGCTACAACCGGGCGCTCGCGGCGAAACTCCGTGCCGCCATCAAGCTCAAGAGCCTCGACCAAAAAGTTAATGTTCGAACTTTTCATTCGTGGTGCCTCGACCAGCTGCGGCTATACAACGTTCAGGTGCCGCCCGGTGGCACGGAGTTCTTCGACGCCGTGGTGGAAAGCGTGATCGCTTCGGTTGAGCGCGGGCAGATCCCGCGAGCACAGTACGGCGCGGTCATGATCGACGAAGGACACGACTTCAAACCAGAGTGGTTGAAAGTCGTTACCCAGATGGTCGATCCAAGCACCAATTCCCTGCTCGTGCTCTACGACGATGCGCAATCGATCTACGATGCGAAGAAGAAGCGCAAATTCAGCTTCTCCAGCGTCGGCATTCTGGCGCAGGGCCGGACCACCATCCTGAGGCTGAATTACCGCAACACTTCCGAAATCCTTGCGGTCGCCTATGACTTCGCCAAGGATTTCATCACACCGGCCGAGGCCGAGGAAGACGGCGTGCCACTGGTAGCCCCGCAAAGCGCAGGCCGCAGAGGACCGGTCCCGGTGCTCAATCAACTGGCCAGCCTCGGTCGGGAAGGCGATTTCATCGCCAAGGAGTTGGCCGCGATCAACAAGGAAGGATGGCCTTGGCGCGAGATGGCAGTCGTATATCGTGCGCACTTCATCGGCGAGCAAACTGTCGGGCGCCTCAGGGCGGCCGGCATTCCGGTACAGTGGCTGCGCGAGGGAAATGGCAAGAGGCAATTCAACCCGAGCGAGAACAGCGTCAAGGTCATGACCATGCACAGCAGCAAAGGGCTGGAATTTCCGGTGGTCGCTATTCCGGGCTTGGACCGCGTGCCCTTTGGCGAGCAGGATCCGACGGAAGAAGCGAAGCTGCTTTATGTCGCCATGACACGGGCAATGGAGATGTTGCTCATGACGTGCAGCCGGGAAACCGAGTTCGTGAAGCGCATCAAGGATTCCCGCTCTCGTGCAGTGGCTTCGTCGTAGTTCCCCGCTTCATCGCAGACTTCGGGGCCGCACGCCCTGCCCGCCGGCGCAGGGAGCATCCCCTGAAGAACCCCGTCTTTCCTTGATCTCCGGGCATTTTCAACGGTGTTCCGGGCCGTGGTTACCGATGCCACGAGCCGGTGCCGAGGTAGAAATGGCAGGTTATATCCGGCTATTCCTTGGAGTTATGCTGGTTCTAGCCTGCTTGTATGTTACAAAATGCCCTGGTTTTGGCCTGTCATTGTTGGTCCTATACCCTCGCACATCAGCACACCTGCCACCACGGCACCGCAAGCACGCGCCGCGTGAGCGGGAACGCTTCATCGCCGCCGTAGAGCAGCAGTGCGCCGTCGGCGAGATCGCGATATTCGTCGAGGAAGGCTTCCAGGCCTTTCGCATCCGCCGGCCGGACGCGGGTCGCGGCCTTCACTTCTATTGGCAGCAGACGTTTCGCCGTCTCGATGACGAAATCCACTTCCAGCCCGCTGGCGGTGCGCCAGTAGAGGATTTCCGGCCGTTTCACCTGCAGATCGCGCCAGGCGAGCAGGTCGCTGAGCACGAGGTTTTCGAGGTGGGCGCCGCGCGGCTCGGTTTCGCCGGCTAGGTGCAGCGCGAGCGCGGCGTCGCACCAGTAGAGTTTGGGCGCCTTGATCAGGCGGCGCGTGCGATTGACGGAGTAAGCGGGCAGCCGGATCGCCTGAAAGCTTACGTCCAGCAGGTTCATAAAGCGATGGATCTGCGGCTGCGAGATGCCGGTGTCGCGCCCGAGCTCGGTCTGATTGATCAGATTGCCGATGCGCAGGCAGGCGGCGCGCATCAGGCGGCGGAAATCGGCGAGGCTCTCCACCGCGCGCAATAATTGCAGATCGCGCTCGAGATAGGTCTGTACATAGCCCGAATACCAAAGCGCGCGTGCATCGGCATCGGAGAGTTCGTGCGCCGGGACCGGAAATCCGCCGATGGCCGCCGCGGCGCGCCAGTCCTCGCGCGGCCCAGCGCACCCGGTAAGCACTTCGCGCCACTTGGGAGAGGGCACGGCGAGCAGTTCTTCCCACGCGCCCGCGCGGCCCAGTCCGTGGCGTTCGCGGCGCGCGAGCGGCCAGAGCGTAACATAGACCGCGCGCCCGGCCAGCGTTTCGCTCACGCGCTCCATCATCAGCAAATTGGCCGAACCGGTGAGGACAAAGCGTCCGGGTTTGCGCGGGCGATCGCGATCGACGGCGCGCTTTACCGCGAGCAGCAAATCGCCGGCACGCTGCACTTCGTCGAGAATCAGCGCGGGCGCGCGTTCGAGCAGCGCTTCCGGGTCGGCTTGGGCCTGCGCACGCAGATCGAAATCGTCCAGCGTCAGATAGGGGCGCCGGGCGAGTTCGGGCATGGCGCGCACTAGCGTCGTCTTGCCGGTCTGGCGTGCACCGAGCACCACAACCACCGGCGAAACCTTTAAGGCGCGTGCGACCGCCGCCGCCGCGGCCCGGGGGAGAAACGAGGTTCGACCTGCTTTTGCCATGCGTGTATGATAATCATACTTTCACGGAATGTCCATCCGAGCCCGGTCGCATGCGTCCGATCGATGGAAGTGGGACGCGAGCACGGCGCGTTGGCGGTGTTATGCGCTAGAGTGCGTAGTGTGACGCACGCAGCCGATAGACGACCATGGCAAGGTTAAGAGACACCATTCCCGACAGGCCGACGACAAAAGACATCCGCCAGCTCGCGCGCATTCTCGGCTTCATCGCGCCCTATCGCCGGCAGATCGCAATTGCCCTGGTGGCCCTGGTGGTCGCGGCGGCCTGCGTGCTGGTGCTGGGCCAGGGACTGCGGCGCGTCATCGATGGCGGTTTTTCAAGCGGCGATGCGGTGCTGCTCGATCAAGCGCTCTTTGCGCTGCTCGCGGTCATCGTGGTCATGGCGCTCGCGACCTATACGCGCTTTTATTTCGTATCCTGGATCGGCGAGCGCGTCTCGGCCGACATCCGCCGCGCGGTGTTCGGCCACCTGCTCGACCTGTCGCCGGGATATTTCGAGGTCACGCGCACGGGCGAAGTGATCTCGCGCCTCACCAACGACACGTCATTGCTGGAAGTGGTAATCGGCTCGAGCGCGTCGTTCGCGCTTCGAAATACCCTCATCATGGTGGGGAGTCTCGTCATGCTGATCGTCACCAGCCCCAAGCTCACGGCGTTGGTGGTGCTGGGCGTGCCGTTGGTGATCGCGCCGATCCTGCTCTACGGGCGACGCGTGCGCAACCTGTCGCGCGCGAGCCAGGCGCGTGTGGCCGACGTCAGCGTCTACATCGATGAGGCCCTGCACGAAATCCGCACAGTGCAGTCTTACGGTCACGAGAACGAGGATCGCGCGCGCTTTGGCGAGCGCGTCGAAGAGGCCTTCGCCACGGCGGTCCAGCGCATACGCCAGCGCGCGCTCTTGATCGCGCTGGTGATGCTGTTCGCTTTCGGCGCGGTGGGCGTCATCCTCTGGATCGGCGGGCACGACGTGCTCGCGGGGCGCATCAGCGCGGGCGAGCTGTCCGCCTTCGTTTTTTATGCAGTGCTGGTCGCAGGCGCCATGGGCGCGGTGTCGGAGGTGATCGGAGACTTGCAGCGCGCCGCCGGCGCGACCGAGCGCCTGATGGAACTGCTGGCAGCCGAGCCGCAGATTCGCGCTCCGGCAAACCCGCGACCGCTGCCCGAGCCTCATGCGGATCGAAAAATCGGAAACGTGCGTCTCGCGAACGTGAGCTTTCATTATCCTTCGCGCCCGGATGTTCTGGCGCTCGCCGATATTTCGCTCGAGGTGAAGCCCGGCGAGCGCGTTGCCCTGGTGGGCCCTTCGGGCGCGGGCAAGTCTACCGTGTTGCAACTGCTGCTGCGCTACTACGATGTCGATGCCGGATCTATCAGCCTGGACGGGGTCGATCTGCGCGACGCTGATCCGCGCCGACTGCGAAAGCGATTCGCGCTAGTGCCGCAGGATCCGGTGATATTCGCCGCCTCGGTGCGCGAGAACGTGCGCTACGGTCGCCCCGACGCGAGCGACGCCGACGTGCAGGATGCCTGCGCAGCCGCCTACGCGAGCGAGTTCATCGAACGCCTGCCCGAAGGCATGGACACCTTTCTCGGCGAGCGCGGCGTGCGTCTCTCGGGCGGCCAGCGCCAGCGTCTGTCGATCGCGCGGGCGCTGCTCGCCGACCGCGCGGTACTGCTGCTTGACGAGGCGACGAGCTCGCTCGACGCCGCGAGCGAGCACTATGTGCAAATGGCACTCGCGCGCCTGATGCAGGATCGCACCACGCTTATCGTTGCGCACCGCCTGGCGACGGTGCAAAACGCAGAGCGCATCGTCGTAATGGAAGCGGGCCGCATCATTGCGAGCGGCACGCACGACGATCTGGTGCGCGAAAAAGGCCTCTACGCCAAACTGGCTGCACTGCAGTTCATCGGTGCGGGCGCGGCGGCGAGCGCGTAGAATTCCCAAGCCATATAGCGCACGCCATTTCAGTCGCCGCGCTGGCCTTGATTATGCCGGACGTGAATGAATTGATGGCGCACCGCACCTTTGGTGCCATGTCCCGGCGCGCGTGCTGGTCTGACTGGAGTTTGATCTACATCAACCCCTAGTTAGCGCGTAAAAGTAGAGTACGCCAAGCGAAATTTCAGCAGGCCTGCTGGTGCGGGACAGGCTGCCATGCTGATCAAGCTCGATGTAGGACTCTGGCGAGTCTCACGCGATCGCTGGGATCAATCAATCTCCCGAATAATTTAGAGGAGGGGTTTTATGCCTCAGCTCATAGGGGTGCCCAAGGAAACAGCGGCGGGCGAAAAACGCGTTGCTACCGTGCCCGAAGTAGTTGAAAAGCTCATCAAGCTGGGCTTCAAGGTCGCCGTCGAATCTGGCGCCGGGGACGCAGCGAATTGCAGCGACGAAACCTATCGCGCTGCCGGTGCCGAGATCGTCGACAGCGCAGCCAAGCTGTGGGCGGAATCCGACATCGTGTTCATGGTATGCGTACCGACCGCTCAAGAAGTCGGCCTGATGCACGAGGGTCAGACCCTGATCAGCTTCATCTGGCCGGCGCAAAACCCCGAGCTCATGAAGCAGCTCGCGGCGCGCAAGGTCACCGTGCTGGCCATCGACTCGCTGCCGCGCATGCTCTCCCGCGCCCAGAAGATGGACGCCCTGACCTCCCAGGCCGGCGTCGCCGGCTACCGCGCCGTTATCGAGGCCGCCAACGCCTTCGGCCGCTTCTTCAACGGCCAGATCACCGCCGCGGGCAAGGTGCCGCCGGCCAAGGTCTTCATTGCCGGTGCCGGCGTGGCCGGCCTGGCGGCGATCGGCACTGCAGCCGGCCTGGGCGCCATCGTGCGCGCCAACGACACTCGTGCCGAAGTGGCCGACCAGGTCGTGTCGCTGGGCGGCGAATTCGTCAAGGTCGATTATGAGGAAGAAGGTTCCGGCGGCGGCGGCTACGCCAAGGTGATGAGCGAAGGCTTCCAGAAGGCCCAGCGCGAGATGTACGCCAAGCAGGCCAGGGAGGTGGACATCATCATCACCACAGCGCTGATCCCCGGCAAGCCGGCGCCCAGGCTGATTACCGCCGACATGGTGAAAAGCATGAAGCCGGGCAGCGTCATCGTCGACATGGCGGCCGAGCGGGGCGGCAACTGCGAGCTGACCGAGCCCGGCCAAGTGGTGGTGAAGCACGGCGTGACCATCGTCGGCTACACCGACCTGGCCTCGCGCCTGGCCAAGCAGTCGTCGACGCTGTACTCAACCAACCTGTTCCGCCTCACCGAAGAACTGTGTAAGACCAAGGACGGGGTCATCAACGTCAATATGGACGACGACGCCATCCGCGGCCTGACGGTCATCAAGGAGGGCGGGATCACCTGGCCGCCGCCGCCCCTCAAGCTGCCGGCCGCGCCGGCGGCCAAGCCTGCGGTTATGCCCCCCAAGGCACCCAAGCATGGCGAGTCGAGCGCGCCTGCTTCCGGCACCAGCACGGCGATCACTTTCCTGGTCGCGGCGGCTCTGTTCTGGTTCATCGGCGCTTACGCGCCGGCGGCGTTTCTCGGTCACTTCACGGTCTTCGTGTTGGCCGTATTCGTCGGCTACATGGTCGTATGGAACGTGACGCCAGCGCTGCACACGCCGCTGATGAGTGTAACCAACGCGATCAGCAGCATCATCGCGATCGGCGCGCTGGTGCAGGTCGCGCCGCCGCTGATGGCCGAAGCTGCAGTCAACCGGCCCGAGGGTTGGATCCTAGGGCTCGCCGTGGTGGGCATCGCGCTTACCTGCATCAACATGTTCGGCGGCTTCGCCGTGACCCAGCGCATGCTGGAAATGTTCCGCAAATAAAGGAGACGAAAAATGTCCGCAACTTTGGCAACAGTCTCCTATATCGGGGCAACGATCCTTTTCATCCTCAGCCTCGGAGGATTGTCCAATCCTGAGACCTCGCGCCGCGGCAACCTGTACGGCATGATCGGCATGGCCATCGCCGTGCTGGCGACGGTGTTCGGGCCGCAGGTCACCCCAGCTGGTTGGGGTTGGATCGCCGGGGCCATGGCGGTAGGCGCCTGCATTGGCATCTTCGCCGCGCGCACAGTGAAGATGACGCAGATGCCCGAGCTGGTCGCATTGATGCACAGCCTGGTTGGCCTCGCGGCGATGCTCGTCGGCTTTGCCAACTATATCGATCCGGCCGCGGCGGGAGTTTTCAAGGGCGCAGAGAAAACCATCCACGAGGTCGAGATCTATATTGGCATCCTCATCGGCGCGATAACCTTCTCCGGCTCGATCATTGCGTTTGGCAAGTTGTCGGGCAAGATCACGGGCAAGCCGGTATTGCTGCCTGGGCGCCACTTGCTCAACCTCGCGGGCCTGCTGGTGGTAATTTACTTCGGCGGCGTCTTCATCAACACGCACTCGGTGAGCGACGGGATGACGCCGCTCATCGTGATGACGGTGATCTCGCTGCTCTTCGGCATTCACATGGTGATGGCCATCGGCGGCGCGGACATGCCGGTGGTGGTGTCGATGCTCAACAGCTATTCCGGGTGGGCGGCAGCGGCGACCGGGTTCATGTTGAACAACGACTTGCTGATCGTGACCGGTGCGCTGGTTGGTTCGAGCGGCGCCATCCTATCCTACATCATGTGCCGTGCGATGAATCGGCACTTCATCAGTGTGATCGCGGGTGGATTCGGCACGGGCGGCGGTACGCCTGCAGCGCCTGCCGGGGACGGGCAGCCCGCCGGCGAGGTCAATCCGATCCTGGCGGCCGAAACGGCGGAACTGCTGCGCGAGTCGAAGAACGTGATCATCGTCCCGGGCTACGGCATGGCGGTGGCGCAGGCGCAGCATACGGTGTTCGAGATCACCAAGCTCCTGCGCGAGAAAGGCGTCAACGTGCGCTTCGGCATACACCCGGTCGCCGGACGCATGCCCGGTCATATGAACGTGCTGCTGGCCGAGGCGAAGGTACCTTACGACATCGTGTTCGAGATGGACGAATTGAACGAGGACTTTCCCGATACCGACGTGTCCATGATCATCGGCGCCAACGATATCGTGAACCCGGCCGCGCAGGACGACCCGTCGAGCCCGATCGCCGGCATGCCGGTGCTCGAAGTGTGGAAGGCCAAGACCTCGATCGTGATGAAGCGCAGCATGGCCTCGGGCTATGCGGGCGTCGACAATCCGCTCTTCTACAAGGAGAACAATCGCATGCTGTTCGGCGATGCGAAGAAGATGCTGGACGAAGTGCTGGTTGCGCTGAAGGTCTGATTAGCGCAGCAAGGCTTGGCATCAGAACTAGTGGAGGGGAAGCAGCGTGACGGCCGCGCCCGATGGGGCGCGGCCGTTTTTTTGATCCTTCTGCGTCATGGCGCGCCGCGTCGGGGGGCGCTTAGGCCGGGGTATAATCGCCCTGCTACCGAGGGGGGGATATGGCCCAAGCGCGCACTGCGGTGTATTTGCTGCGTTCAGCATTGGTTGGCGCGATGTTCCTGGCCGCCAGCGGTTCGGCGTTCGCGGCCTCCGACGCCGGCGGATTCAATGGCGCGGCGCTCGGCCCGATCTGGGTGGTCCCCTTCGCGGGCATGTTGCTGTCGATCGCCCTCTTGCCGCTGCTTGTCCCGCGTTTTGTGCATCTACATTTCGGCAAAGTGACGGCTTTCTGGGCACTGGCATATCTGGTGCCGATCGCGTGGCAGCATGGCGTGGGATTGGCGTTGCACCAGTTGGTACATACCGCCCTACTCGAATATCTGCCGTTCATCATTCTGCTGCTGGCGCTATTCACCGTTGCGGGCGGCATATATATCCGCGGCAATTTGCACGGTGCGCCAGGACTCAATACCGGCATACTCGCGCTCGGCACCGGCCTTGCGAGCATCATGGGCACCACCGGCGCCGCCATGCTGCTCATCCGGCCTCTGATACGCGCCAACGACAATCGCCGCCACAAGGCGCACGTGGTGATCTTCTTCATCTTCCTGGTGGGCAATATAGGCGGCTCGCTTACGCCGCTGGGCGATCCGCCGTTGTTTCTCGGTTTTCTCAAGGGCGTCGATTTCTTCTGGACCACGCGCGCGCTGTTCCTGCCGATGATACTGACGGCGGGCATTCTTCTCGCGCTGTTTTATGCCGTGGACTATTACTTCTATCACCATCGACGCGAGGAGCGTCCCGCGGCCAGGGATCCCACGCCGGACGCGCCGCTGCAGATTGAGGGCAAGTGGAACATTCTGCTCCTTGGCGCCATCGTCGGCAGCGTTCTGTTGTCGGGGTTGTGGAACCCCGGAGTTTCGTTTCATGTGTTGGGCACCGAGGTGGAATTGCAGAATGTGGTACGTGATCTCTTGTTGCTTGCGATAGCTTGGATTTCCTGGAAGGTCACGCCCAAGCGCGCACGCCAAGGAAACGAGTATACGTGGGGTCCCATCGTCGAGGTAGCCATGTTGTTTGCCGGCATCTTCGTCACCATTATTCCCGCCATTGCCATCCTGCGCGCCGGCGCGAGCGGCTCGTTCGCGCCGGTGCTCGCGCTGGTGACAGATAGCAACGGCCAGCCCATCGACGCGATGTATTTCTGGTTGACTGGCTTGCTGTCGAGTTTTCTCGACAACGCGCCCACCTATCTCGTATTTTTCAACATGGCGGGCGGCGATCCCGAACTGCTCACGAATTCGCTTGCCACCACCCTGGTGGCGATATCAGCGGGGTCGGTGTTCATGGGCGCGAATACCTATATCGGCAACGCCCCGAATTTCATGATCAAGGCGATTGCTGAAGAGCGCGGCATCAAGATGCCCGGTTTTTTCGGCTACATGCTCTGGTCAGGATTGATTCTCCTGCCTTGTTTCGCGCTGTTGACACTGGTTTTCTTCCGCTGAGTTCCAGCGCGCCTGATACAGGACGTCCCTCTCGAGCGCTGAAGCTTGGCCTAGGCGCGGCACTTTGCGAACGCGGGCTGCCCCGGCATCGTCATGGCGATTCTTATTAGCGCAATCGTAGCCGGTGTCGCGGTGAGGATTCATCTCACCTAGTCGTTTCATCCGTACGCCGACATTGATCTGGCAGCTGACGCCAGAGCGCGGCGACCGGGCTGCGGTGGGCAAGCCGGCTGCGGCCGCCGCAGCCGGGATAAACGGCTGTCCTAGCAGGTGCTTTCCCCCGATCGCACCCGTTTCCATGCCGGCGCAGTGCGCGCTCAACGCATTGATTTCGCGCTGCCGGGGGTATAGCATTTGCTAGCTTCATGCGTTATTCGGGGTGTTATTCCGGATTGTGGAATGATTTGTGCTCGAACGCTGTTTGCAGCGAGCCGTTCCAACAAGTGCAGTCCATCGGTAATACAGTCAATCCCAAGGAGCAAACATGAAAAATGAGCAATCCAAACCGCTGTCGCGCCGCAAGTTCCTAACCAGCGCAGCCGTTGCGACGGCCGGGGCCGCGACGCTGGGCTTCCCGATGATCGCCAAGTCCCAAACGCCGATCGTGCTAAAGATGCAGGGCGCGTGGGGCGCCAAGGACATCTTCAACGAGATGGCGGAAGAGTACGTCAAGCGCGTGAACGACATGGCGGGCGGGCGCCTGCGCATTGATTATCTCATCGCGGGCGCCGTAGTGAAACCGTTCGAGGTGATGGATGCGACCAGCAAGGGCGTATTGGATGCTTGCCACAGCGTGCCGGTGTACTGGTATGGCAAGAGCAAGGTCGCGTCGTTGTTCGGTTCGGGTCCGATCAACGGCTGCGACGCCCATCAGACGCTGGCGTGGATTTATCGCGGTGGCGGCCTCGCGCTCTACAATGAACTGCTGCAGAAGATTCACCTCGACGTGGTCGGTTTTTTCGCCATGCCGATGCCGACGCAGCCGCTAGGCTGGTTCAAGAAGCCGATCAAGGACGCCAAGGAACTGAAGGGCCTCAAGTACCGCACCGTCGGCCTGGCTGCCGACCTGTTCCAGGAGATGGGCGCGAAGGTGACCCAGTTGCCCGGCGGCGAAATCATCCCGGCGCTGGAAAAGGGCGTGATCGACGCGTTCGAGTTCAACAATCCGACCTCGGACAGGCGCTTCGGTTCGCAGGACGTGATCAAGAACTACATGATGGGCAGCTACCACCAGGCGATGGAATTCTTCGAGATCGCCTTCAACAAGAAGAAATGGGCCGCTATCCCGAAAGACCTGCAGGCGATCCTGCAGTACGCCGCCGAAGCCGCCAGCTCCGCCAATTGGTGGACCGCGATGGACAACTACTCGCGCGACCTGCAGGAGCTCGCGTCCAAGCACAAAGTCAATGTGATCCGCACGCCGAAGTCCGTCTTCGTCGAACAGCTTAAGGCCTGGGACGTCCTCACGAAGCGGCTGTCCGACGAGGATCCGTTCTTCGCCAAGGTCGTGGCATCGCAGCGCGCGTGGGCCAAGCGCGTGGCCTACTACATGTTCGTCAACGAAGCGGATTACAAGCTCGGTTACGAGCACGTGTTCAAGACCAAGATTCCGGCTTGAGCCAGGCGCACGGCAATCATGATCACTGGGGCGTCACCTGCGGGTGCCGCCCCATTTCTTGTTCAGAATTCGGGTAGTCCATGATCCAGCGACTCATCTACACCATCGACCAGCTGAGCAAGACCATCGGGCACGCATTCGCCTGGTGCATCATCATTCTCACCTTCGGCACTTGCTACGAGGTGTTCGTGCGCTACGTGCTGGACGACCCGACCAGTTGGGCGTTCGACATGAGCTACCTGATGTACGGCGCGATTTTCTACATGGCTGGCGCCTACACGCTGTCGCGCGGCGGCCACGTGCGCGCCGACATGTTCTACCGCCTGTGCTCCGACCGCACCCAGGCGGGGCTCGAACTCCTCTTGTACGTGGTGTTCTTCTTTCCCGGCATCCTCGCCCTGGTCATTGCCGGCGGGGATTATGGCGTCGAAGCGATTCGGCTCCGCGAGGTGAGCGTCAACAGCCCTGCGGGCGTGCCGATCTGGCCGCTCAAGGCAATGATTCCGTTCGGCGCCGGGCTCATGGCGCTGCAGGGCCTGGCCGAGGTCCTGCGCTGCGTGCTGTGCCTGCGCACGGGCGCCTGGCCGGCGCGGCTGCACGATGTCGAGGAACTCGAGAATCAGATTCTCGCAGAAGCGGCGCGCAAGCGGGCCGCCGAAGGGGCGGCGGCATGAGCGATCCCGGAGTCGCACTGACGATGCTCGGGATCCTGGTCTTCGTGATCATGATCGGGTTCCCAGTGGCTTTTACGCTGATGGCGCTCGGCGTCGGGTTCGGTTACTACGCCTACTACCAGGCGGGAACGGCTTTCTTCGACAACCGCGTGTTCTACCTGCTCACGCAGAACACCTTCACCGTGCTCAACAATGATGCGTTGGTGTCAATTCCGCTGTTCCTGATGATGGGCTACCTGGTCGAGCGCGCAAACATTCTCGATAGCCTGTTCAAGAGCCTGCGCATCGCGCTCAAGGGCGTCCCCGCCTCGCTCGCGGTGGCGACGCTGGCCACTTGCGCGCTGTTCGCAACCGCGACGGGCATTGTCGGCGCGGTGGTGACGCTGATGGGCATGCTCGCCTTGCCGCAAATGCTCAAGAACGGCTACGACACGCGCCTCGCTTCCGGCGTGGTCTGCGCCGGCGGCTGCCTCGGCATCCTGATCCCGCCCTCGATCATGCTGATCGTCTACGGCGCAATGGCCAGCCTGTCCGTGGTCAAGCTCTACGCCGCGGCGATGGTGCCCGGCGTCCTGCTCGCCGGGATGTACATCCTGTACGTGATTGGCGTAGGGATCATCCAGCCGCACAAGGCGCCGCCCCTGCCCAAGGGCGAGGGCGATATCAGCATGCGCGAACTGATGTTGTTGCTGGCGAAATCGTTCTTTCCGCTCGCTGCGCTGATTCTTGCGGTGCTCGGATCGATCATGTTCGGCCTGGCAACGCCGACCGAAGCGGCGGCGGTGGGGGCGTTCGGCGCCATGCTGCTCGCGGCCGGCTACCGCACGCTGACCTGGACGGGTCTGCGTGAATCCGTCTTCCTCACGGCGCGTACCACGGCGATGGTGTGCTGGCTGTTCGTCGGCTCGGCGACCTTCGCCTCGGTCTTCGCCTACCTCGGCGGCAACGTGCTGATCAGGGATTTCGTGCTCGGCATGAACCTCAGTCCGATCACTTTCCTGTTGCTGTCGCAGATCATCATATTCATACTCGGCTGGCCGCTGGAATGGACCGAGATCATCATCATCTTCGTGCCGATCTTCCTGCCGATGCTGCCGCACTTCAACATCGATCCGATGGTGTTCGGCATCCTAGTGGCGGTCAATCTGCAGACCGCGTTCCTGTCCCCGCCGATGGCGATGTCCTGCTTCTACCTGAAGGGCGTTGCGCCCAAGCACGTGCTGCTGTCGCAGATCTTCAGCGGTTGCATGCCCTTCGTCTACATTGTGCTGGTGACCATGTTGCTGATGTACGTGTTCCCGCAGATCACGCTCTGGCTGCCCGGCGTGCTTTACAGCAGTTGATGCATGGACACGACACCGCTTGAGTGGCTGAGCGCGAGCGACGCGGCACGTGCGATTCGCGACGGCATAATCAGTTCGGAGCAGCTGGTCGAGGCTTGCCTCGCGCGAATCGAGGCCGTCGAGCCGGCGGTACAGGCCTGGCAATACCTCGATCCGGAACTCGCGCGCGCGCAGGCGCGCGCGCGCGATCTCGATCGCAAGGAGGGGCGGCCGACCGGGCCGCTGCACGGCGTGCCCGTCGGCATCAAAGACATCATCGACACCATGGACATGCCGACCGAGGACGGCACGGTGCTGCATGCCGGCCGCACGCCCGATCGGGACGCAACCGTGGTGTCGCTGCTGCGCACGGCGGGTGCGGTGATCATGGGCAAGACGGTGACGACCGAATGCGCCACCTATACGCCGGGCAAGACGCGCAATCCGCATGACCCGGAGCATACGCCTGGCGGGTCATCCTCGGGCTCGGCCGCGGCGGTCGCCGCAGGCATGGTTCCGCTCGCGCTCGGCAGCCAGACCAACGGCTCGGTGATCCGGCCGGCCGCATTCTGCGGCGTGTACGGATTCAAGCCGACGCACGGGTTGATTTCGCGCCACGGCATCCTCAAACTTTCGCGCGCCCTCGACCACGTCGGGATGTTCGCGCGCACGCTGGAGGACGTCGCGCTGCTCGCCGAGCAGCTCACGGGCTACGACGAAAACGATCCGGACACACGGCCGCGCGCGCGCATTCCGTTCGTGCGCACGGCAGCCGATGAGCCGCCGTTCGCACCGTATTTCGCGTTTGTGAAGACGCCGTTGTGGGAGCGCGCGGAGGCGGCGACGCAAGAAGCGTTTGCCGAGCTCGCCGGGGTGCTCGGCGATCAGTGCCGCGAACACGAGTTGCCCGCTTCCTTGCGCGAAGCCTGGGATTGGCAGCGTACGATCATGGAAGCGGAAATGGCCGCGAATCTCGAACTCGAGTGGGAAAAGGGGCGCGACCGCCTGTCGGCGTCGCTGCGCGACCAGCTCGCGCGTGGGCGCGAGGTGCATGCGCTCGATTACCAGAAGGCGCTTGCGCGCATCCCGCTGCTCAACCAGGGCTTCGACGAGTTGTTTTCGAGTTACGATGCGGTTCTGACGCCGGCCGCCCCCGGAACGGCGCCAAAGCTTGCGGCCACTGGGGATCCCGCGTTTTGCACGCTCTGGACTTTGTGCGGGATGCCGGCGATCAGTCTGCCTTTGATGAACGGCGAGGACGGTCTGCCGCTCGGCGTGCAGCTCGTCGGCCGGCGCGGCGACGACGCGCGCCTGCTGCGCACGGCGCGCTGGCTCGTTGCGCACGTCCAGACGGACTGAAATACCCAACAGGAGAACTGGAATATGCCCATCAAGATCTTCGCCGCCATAGTCGCCGTCGCGCTAATGCTCGCTTTCCTCAGCGCGCCGGTATTCAAGTTGAAGGATGTCGCGCTCGGCGTGGTTATCCTGATCGGCGTTGCGATGATGCTGGTGGACCTCTGGCAGTCGCTCCAGTCGAAGGACGACTGATGTCAGCGGTGACGGCGAAAAGGGCAACCGCGCGGTTGCCCTTTTCATTTCTAGTAGAATCGGTCTACCTACACATGAACGCAAACACATGACCCAATTGATCGAACAACTCCAGGCCATCGTCGGCAAGGCCGCAGTCATCACGGATCCGCAGGAGGCCGCGCCTTACGCCACCGACTGGCGCAAGCGCTATTTCGGCAAGCCGCTGGCGGTGGTGAAGCCGGCATCGACGGCGGAGGTCGCGTCCGTGGTGACGCTGTGCGCGCAAACACGCACGGCGATCGTGCCGCAGGGCGGCAACACCAGCCTGTGCGGCGGCGCGACGCCGGATGCGAAGGGCAGGCAAGTCGTGCTCAATCTTTCACGCCTGAATCGCATCCGCGCCGTGGATGCGGTCAACAACACCCTGACTGCGGAAGCGGGCTGCGTGCTTGCCAACCTGCAGCAGGCCGCGCTCGACGCGGGGCGCCTGTTCCCGCTGTCGCTCGCCGCGGAAGGCAGTTGCGAAATCGGCGGCAACCTTTCCACCAACGCGGGCGGCACGGCGGTGCTGCGCTACGGCAATGCGCGCGATTTGGTGCTCGGCCTGGAGGTCGTGCTGCCCGATGGCCGCATCTGGGACGGGCTGCGCGGCTTGAGAAAGGACAACACGGGCTACGATCTGAAGCAGTTGTTCGTCGGCGCCGAGGGTACGCTGGGCATCATCACTGCGGCGGTACTCAAGCTTTTTCCACGGCCGCGCGCGCGCGCCACCGCGCTGGTGGCGCTCGCGAGCCCGGCCAAGGCGCTCGAGCTGCTCTCGCACATACAGGGCGCATGCGGTGACCGCCTCACCGGGTTCGAACTGATGTCGGCGTATTGCCTCGCGCTCGTGGCCAAGCACTTTCCCGCGACGCGGCTGCCGTTCGCGGCAGCGCATGCGCAATACGTGTTGCTCGAGCTATCCGACACTTCGATCGGCCAAAGCCTGGAAGCCGCCTTGCAGGCGGCGCTCGCCGAGGCGAGCGAGCGCGGCGTGGTCGAGGACGCCGTGGTGGCGGCGAGCGCGGCGCAGGCCGAGGCGTTGTGGACTTTGCGCGAGAATCTGCCCGAAACGCAGGTGCACGAGGGCAAGCAGGTAAAGCACGACGTATCGGTACCGATTTCGCGTATCGCCGAGTACATCGCCGCCACCGACGCCGAACTGCAGCGAGCGTTTCCCGGCGTGCGCATGATCACCTTTGGCCATCTGGGTGACGGCAACTTGCATTACAACGTCGCCCCTCCCGAGGGCGGCGACGCGGATGCGTTGATGGCGCGCGCGGGCGAAGTGAGCCGCGTGGTGCATGACAGCGCCATGCGCTTCGGCGGCTCGATCTCGGCCGAACATGGCCTGGGTCAATACAAGCGCGATGAAATCCTGCGCTACAAGTCGCCGCTGGAAATGGATCTGATGCGCAGGATCAAGACTGCGCTTGACCCGCAGGGCATCATGAATCCGGGCAAGGTGCTATAAGAGGGGCTTCGTCGCGGACGCGGCATGCCTGCGCTCAGGCACGGGATTCGACCGAGCGATCCCAGAGATTGGGTAGGACGTTGTTGGCGTAGCCCGAGACGAGCGCATGCGCGCGCCGATATTGGCGCCGAAGACGTGGATGCTGACCGACGCGTGCTGCGCCTGCGGGTTGGTGATGACGTGGATATCGCCGATGGTGGGCGAAGCGACCTCGATGGCGCCCGCTTCGCACAGGTGCTCGCCGGTTTTTCGCATGGGCGCGCCCGCGCCCTCAAAGCGGTATTCGTCGAATTGCTCGGTCCCGCGCAGCACCCCGAGCAAGCACCAGACGGTGTGATCCTGTACGGGCGTCCTTTGCCGCGGGGCCAGCACGAAGCTCAGCACCGCGAAGCGAGCCAGCGGGTCGCAGTGCAGAAGATACTCCTGGTGATGCGCCGAATGCGGCGCGGCAAACGCCTCCGGCAGCCGGTCGTCATGGTCGATCAACGCGCCAAGCAGCTTGCCCCCGTCGCGCAGCAGAGCGAGCTCGTCGCGGCCGTGGCGCTCGACCAGGTGCGTCATGTCGACGACGAATTCGCGCAGGCGGCGGATGTTCGTGATCGAAATGGCTCGCGCTCCGGGGCCAAAGGCGTGCCTAGACCATCGCTTTACGCATGGTGCGCTTGAGCTGATGGATCTGGTGCAGCGCGGTCTTCAGCGCTTTGCGATCGTGCGCGGCGAGCGCTTCGTCGCGCTTCTTCTTCCAGTCCTGGATCCTGGCTTTGACCGCAACCTTGTCTATGCCCTTGATTTCGTGATGCGCGTGCATGTCGATGTTGAGCGCCGTGCAGATCGCTACCAGCAGATGGTCCTTGTTGAGCTGCGTGTAGCCCTGCACCGCGTCGTGCGTGATGCCGGCCGCAATCTCGCGCAGTTCGGTGAGCGCCTTGCTTTTCAGTTCGGGAAAGGTGTAGGTCATGCGCTGGTTCTCCTATGCGTGGTCAAAAACGATCTGATCGCTGCGCGCGGCTCAGCCCGGGCGCGCGCCATCGGCGTGATGGCCCCAGAAATTGGGCGTGCCCATGTTGCTGTAACCTGATATGAATGGCCTCGTCGGCGGCGCTGCGTGCGACCAGTCGGGTCATGGCAACGACAAAATCGCGCAGGCGTTTGCTGCTCTCCATGAGTTAATTCCGGATCGGCGATGGCTTTATGTTATCAAGCCCACGGGCCGTATGGTAGGGCCATGTTAGAATTTTGCGGGACGCGAGAGACGGAGCGCGGTGTAAAGAGGTGTGCATGAGCGATGAGGCGATTATCCTGTTTGCGCACGGCGCGCGCGATGCGCAATGGGCTGCGCCATTCGGCGTCATTCAGAAGCAATTGCAGGCGGCGCGGCCGGACGTTCAGATCGAGGTTGCTTTTCTCGAGTTCATGGAACCGTCGCTGGAGTCGGCCGTGGCGCAGTCGGCAGCGCGCGGCGTTCGCCGTATTGTATTGGTGCCGCTGTTCATGGGGCAAGGCGGCCATCTCAAGCGCGACCTGCCGCTGCTCGTAGAAGAAATGCGCCGGCGACAGCCGCGGATCGAATTTCAGGTAATGCCCGCCATCGGCGACGCGCCCGAAATCCTGCAAGCCATCACCGACTGGGTCCTGCGCGGCACCGGCGCTTAGAGTCTGTAACAATACGAGGGGAAACATCCCTTCGTGCTCGCCTAAGTCGGCCCGCAACAAAATGACTTTTGTTACGGACTCTTGGGACGCCGTGGCAAGGCCAAGTCATTTGGGCTAGTATCTGACACCTCCGGGAGCCGCCTGTTGAAAACAACAACCTTTCCCACACCGCAGGATGCTGAGGCCGCCTTCTACGAGGCGATCGAGCGCGTCGACCTCGAGGCCATGATGGAAGTCTGGTCCGATGACGACGAAGTGAGCTGCATCCACCCCGGCAGCGAGCGCGTGAGCGGCTACGAACAGGTACGCGAAAGCTGGTCGCAGATTTTCGCGTCCGGGCAGCGCTTGCAGGTGAGCACGTCCGATCAGGTCGTTGTCACCGGCATGATGTATTCCGTGCATAGTCTGCACGAGCACATCCTGGTGCAGGGCGGCGAAGATCGCGGCGCACGCAGTGTCGTGATCACGACCAACGTCTATGTGCGCTCGGGCAGCGGCTGGCGCATGGTGCTGCACCACGGCTCTGCGGTTCAGTCGACGCTCGTACGTCACAGTGCCGCAGCCGACGAGCGCAAAGTGCTGCATTGATGCGCAGCGGCCAAGGTGGGTGGCGCGCAGGCGCAAGCCAAGATTTTGGAAGCTTCGCGCCTGCCCGCATTCTTTTCGATTAAGTAACTTCTGAAAACCTCGGGCGATGGTTTCTCCGCCGAGGTTTTTCACTTAGATGGGGGATTTGCAAAGGGGGCCATGGGCCCCTTTTGCAGAGTTTCCTTAGCGCCAGCATCCGCGCCACGATGCAAAAACGCCGGCTGCTGCGGCGAAGACTTCGATTTCCCGCGCGGCGGGCCTGCCGTTCGCGGTAAAATTCGCGGGCGCAAATTGAAACCCATACCATGACATCCATTCCCGCCGAAATCTTCAAGGCGTACGATATCCGCGGCATCGTCGGGCGTACGCTCACGCCGCAAATCGTCACCGCCATCGGCCGCGCGCTAGGCTCCGAGGCGCGCGCGCGCTCTCAGCGCTCGGTGGCGATAGGCCGCGACGGCAGGCTGTCGGGGCCTGAGCTTTGCGCCGCGCTCGCGCAAGGCCTCGCCGCGGCCGGCGTCGACGTCATCGATATCGGCATGGCCGCCACGCCGATCGGTTATTTCGCCGCGCACCACCTCAATTGCGGCAGCGCCGTGATGGTCACAGGCAGCCACAACCCGCCCGATTACAACGGCCTCAAGATGGTGCTCGGCGGTGTCACGCTAGCGGGGGACGACATCCAGCGCCTGCGCGTCCGCATCGAGAGCGGCGATCTGGCGCAGGGCGCGGGCAAGTACTCGCGCGCCGACGTGCGCGAAGCGTACCTGGCGCGCATTCTGTCCGACGCCAAGCTCGCGCGGCGCATGAAGATCGTCATCGACTGCGGCAACGGCGTTGCGGGAGCGACCGCGCCCGAGCTGTTCCGCCGCCTGGGGTGCGACGTGACGCCGCTCTACAGCGACGTGGACGGCACTTTTCCCAACCATCATCCGGATCCGTCCAAACCGGAGAACCTGCAGGATCTGATCGCCGCGCTGCGCAATTCGGACGCGGAACTGGGCCTCGCATTCGACGGCGACGGCGACCGATTGGGCGTGGTCACCAAGGGTGGCCATATCATTTATCCCGACCGCCAGCTGATGCTGTTCGCGGAGGACGTGCTCAAACGCAATCCGGGCGCGGAGATCATCTACGACGTCAAGTGCACGCGCCGGCTTTCTTCATGGATCAGCGAACGCGGCGGCAAGCCCTTGCTCTGGAAAACGGGGCATTCGCTGGTCAAGGCGAAGATGAAGGAGCGCGGCTCGCTGCTGGCAGGCGAGATGAGCGGGCACATATTCTTCGGCGAGCGCTGGTACGGATTCGACGACGCGCAGTATGTCGGCGCGCGCTTGCTGGAAATCCTCAGCCGCTCGAGCGACCCCGGCGCGGTACTCGATGCCTTGCCCGACTCGATCAATACGCCCGAGCTCAACTGGAAGCTCGCCGAAGGCGAAGCGCACCGGCTTATCGCCGGGATGCAGCAAGATGCGCACTTCCCCGGCGCGCGCGAGATCATCAGGCTCGACGGCCTGCGCGTCGAATATGCGGACGGCTTCGGTCTGGCGCGCGCCTCGAATACGACGCCGGTGATCGTGCTGCGCTTCGAGGGCGACACGCAGGCCGCGATCGAGCGCATCCAGGCCGAATTTCGTTCGGCGCTGCTGTTGGCAAAGCCGGGCGCGGAGCTGCCGTTCTAGCAAGGCCATCCTGCCAGGCTCGCGTTCGGTACGGCCTGGCAGCATTTCATTGTTTCATTGCGAGGAGAATGCATGATGCGTGTCCCGTATGTAGAAGAAAAGGACCACCCCGAACTGGCGCCGCTTTTCGCGCGCATCAGGGCCGAACGCGGCGGCAGGCTGCCGAATCTGTACAAGGTCCTCTTGAACAGCGCGCCCGTGATGGAAGGCTGGCTGACCATGTTCAGCGCGATTCGGCAAAAGGCGAAGCTCGGTGGCCGCTATCGCGAACTCGCCATCATGCGCGTGGCCATTCTCAACGGCGCCGATTACGAATACCGCGCGCACCTGCAGATCGCCTTGAAAGAAGGCCTCAGCGCGGAGCAGGTTGCCGCGCTCATGGCGTGGCAGGTGTCGCCCCTGTTCGATGCGGCCGAGCGCGCGGTGCTCGCCTATACCGACACCATGACCAAGCAGGTGCAGGTTCCCGACGAGCTGTTTGCCGAAGTGCAGAAGCACTTCGATGCGCAGGAACTGGTCGAGCTGGCTGCGACCATCGCCGGCTACAACATGGTGTCGAGAGTGCTGGTGGCGCTTGCGGTGCCGCACGAAACCTGAGGGGCGCCGCCCCCTTGATCAACACCCTGTCGGCAGTGCGCGGATTTTGCAGGTAGCGGGCTAGCTTTGGCGGCTGCCCGCCGCGCTCAGAAGTCGAACTTGACGCCCTTCTTCTTCAGCACGCTGATGGTATCGACGTTCCAGGCCAATCCTGCCTTCAGCACATCCGCGTACTCGCTCGAGTTGGCGGCGTAGGGGTCCAGCCCCAGGGTGGTCAGCGATTCGCGGAACGCCGGCTGCGCGACATACTTTGCGATTTCAGCCGCCAGCTTGTCGACAATCGGTTTAGGCGTGCCGGCTGGCGCCACGATGCCATACGGGGCGCGTTTGTGATTGTAAAAGTGCGGCAGACCGGCCTCGTCGAAAGTCGGCACACCGGGCAGGAGCGGCGAGCGCTTCTTCCCGGTGATCGCAATCGCTTTGATTTTGCCGGCCTTGACATGCGGCGCGCCGGTGGCGGTGGTCGAAAAATACATGTCCACCTCGCCCGCGACGAGTCCTATGAGAGCCGGACCCGCTCCTTTGTAGGGAATATGCTGCGTTTGGATACCCGCGGCAATATTGAATATTTCGGTCGCCAGGTGTTGCGACCCGCCGATGGCGGGCGTCGCGTAATTCAATTTCCCGGGCTTGGTCTTGGCATAGGCGATGAACTCTTTCAGATTGTTGGGCGGCTGGGAGGGATGCAGCATCAAGACCAATTCGGTGGACGCGACGGTGCCGACCGGAGCGAAGTCCTTGATCGGATCGTAGGGAGCCTTGAGCAGCAAAGGCGCGAGGACGTGAACGCTGTCCACCAGCATGAGCGTATAGCCATCCGGCGCCGACCTTGCCACGAATTCGGAGCCGATGAGGGTGCCCCCGCCGGGACGGTTATCCACGACAAATTGCTGGCCCCAACTTTCGCTCAACTTTTGGCCGATCATACGGGCGACGAGGGTCGTGGTGCCACCCGCAGCATAGCCGCTGACCAAGCGGACCGGCTTGTTGGGATAATCTTGTTGGGCCGCGGCGGATGCGGCAAAAGCGATGGACGCGCCGACACTCAATATACGTACGACGGCGGCGGAGAATTTAATCATTGATTGCTCCGGAACAGGGATTGGATTTCAAAGGAAGTTGCAGTTGCCGGCTATGTGCGGCTGGGGACTTGTTGCGGGCGCAATTATATCATGGCCCCCTGCGCGCGCGCTCGTCCGCGCAATGTCGAAACGCCGCGGCGACGGCGACGCGATTCCAAGCGCCACCGAATGCGGCTATTTCGCCTTGGCCTCGGCCTTCTGCTTTTGCTGCAGCAGCTCGCCCTTCTTCTTCAGCACTTCGACCAACCGGTTCTTCGCGACGAGCACGGTGAAATCCTTGAGCGTCTTTTCGCGTGCGACGCGCTCTCCCAGCTGTTTCATTTCTTCGTCGTAGGATTTCTTGCGTGCGGTCTTGGCTTCCGGCTTCTCGTCCTTGCGTTCCTCGAATTCCCGCTGCGGTGTTCCTTCGACCTCGATGCGAACGGGATAACGGTCTTTCTCCAGCCGGCCGATGCGCAGCGTGTAGCTGACGCCGTCGAAGGTTGTTGCCTCGACCAGGGTCGGTTTATCCAGGCCGTTGTCTTCGGGCTTTTCGCTCGCCGCCAAGTCTTCGATTTCGACCTTGTTCAGACTGTAGACGGCGGAGTTGGCCTTGGAGTTGTCGAGCTTGCCGCCGCCCGCGCGATCCAGCTTCCAGTCCGGGCCGTCGGTCTCGCGTTCGATACGGTAGCCATCGCCGTCGGCCAGATTCACTTCGAGGCGTTTTACGCGCTCGATCCCAAAGCCGCTCTTGCCGAGCCATTCGGAGGCGGCGGCGCGCGCCAGCCGGAATGGTTCGGATACGATATATACCTGCTTCGTATCTTGCGCAAGCATGACGAAGCGTCCGTCACCAGTGGCTTTGCCAGGATCGCCCTCTGGCTCGGACTTGAAGTACTTCTTGCCCAGCAGCAGTTCGGCCAGTATCCTGCCGTCGCCCGCTTTGAACGCGAGTCCGGTCGCCTGCCCTTCTGCATTCGACCCGGCTTTGCCCGGATCGAGCAGAGTCAAGCGTGAGCGGTCCTTGTCGCCGACAGGTTCACTTTGGACGACCTTGATTTCGATCGCCTTTACCACCAGCTCGGTAACCTTGTCGAGATCGGCAGGAAAGCCGTTCTTTTCCGCGATGGTCCAGACTTTGTCCTTCTTCGCGAGCGTGAGCGTCGCGGCGGGCTCGCGAATGACGATGCTCGCAATTTCGCTGGCCTTCAGGCTTGGCAACAGCGGCTGCCCGAAGTGCGCGCCCGCGGCGGGCCGCGAGGCTGCATCACGCTGGTAGCGGTAAAGCGCCGCGCCACCGAGCAGGAGCACCAGTACGGCGAGGACAGCGACTACGCGCTTATTCATGCTGCGCTCCTCCCGATTACCACTTTGACCGCGCTCGCGCGCCGACGCGGTATCGCCGCAAACACCAGGCCGAAGAGTGTCACCAGCAGCGGGATAGCGGCGATATTCGCGACCTTGGTCCAGAACTCCAAGGCTTCGGTTTCCTGGCGCAGTTTCTTGCGCAGCTGTTTGAGTTCCTGCCGCGTCTCGAGTACGCGCTTCTTGAACCGATTGAGTTCGGCCTGCTGCTCGGGCGACATGATCTGCGCCGTCTTCGCACCACCGGATTGTTGCTGCAGCTTCTGAATCTTGTCGTTGGTCTGAATTACTTCGTCCTCAAGCGCTTTGATCTTGCCGAAGTACTGCTTTTGCGCATTGGTCTCCATCTCGCGCACCACCGTCAGCGGGCGCAGCGCCGAGGCCCGCGTGCGCAGGCCGGTCAAATCCTGTCCCGAGGAGAGTTGCTCGACCATCCCCTGGACAAATGCCAAGTTGCCGTTGCTGGGGACGACGATCCTCTGGCCAAATATGTTTTGCACCTGAACCGCCGCGCCGTCGGCCAGCATATCGGCGTCGCCCACGAGGACCACGGAGTTCTCGGCCGCGGCCTCCTTCCATTGCTGCGCCGGTTCCGCGAGAGGCTTCTTGTCCTTGTCCGCGCTCGCGCCGAACGGCGCCGGTTTGCCGTTGGGGAAGGCGGTCTTGAACTTGCCCGTGAGGCGCAGCGCGAGCGGCATGCTCTTGCCCGTGGGCAGGAATCCCTTCATCGCCGTATCACCTGAGAGCGAGGCGACAACGTTGTCGACGGGCATGGAATTGGGCGAGGTCCGCGCGAGTTCGGTAACCTTGAGTCCCGGCGCGAGTTTGCCGAGGTCGAACACGCCGCCGAACGCGTAGAGCAGGGAATCGATCTGGCTGGTGGCGACATCGTCGTGATTGAGCGCAGTGCGATTGAGCGTGAGCACCGTCGGCGTATAGCGCTCGCCGGCACCCGATGCGTAGGTGACGTCGGCGATCACTTTGCCCTGATCGAAATTGATGCCCCAGGCCTTGAACAGGCTCGGCAGGCTGGATGCGCCCGGCTGACCGGGCAGCTGCGGCATCATCGGATTGGGTTGCTTGTCGAAGAACATGTACGGATCGACGAAAGCGATCAGCTTGCCGCCGCGCAGCACGAACTGGTCGAGCGCGTACTCCGTTTGCTCCGTAATGTCGCGCGGCTGCACTACCAGCAGCACCTTGATCTCGGGGTCGATCGAATCGACGTTGATGGCGATCTGTCTTACGTTGAAGTCGCGTTTCAGTTCTCCGGCGAGGACCCAGGGCGCGGTCATCTGGCGCGCCATGATGTTCGCCGGCTCCGCCAGGATCGGCAGCGCGCTCATTACTCCGATCGTCGGCTTCTGCGCACTGGCGACGCGGGCGATTGCCCGGATCAGGTCGTATTCGAGCAACTGCTCGCGCTCGGCCGAGATCGTGCCCAGAACCTGCTTGCGATCGAGTTGCGATACGGATAGGCCCAGATAGAACTGTTCACCCGAAAACTGCGTTTGCGGCTCTATGCCGTCGAGTTGGGCTGCATCCTCCTCGTCGGAATCGGGCTTGGGGTTGTAGCGCTCGACAACCACCTTGCCATCGGCGGCCGCCCTGAATGCGTTCACCATGTCCTCGACACGCTGCGCGAAACTGCGCAACTGCACCGGCATGCCGCTATCGCCCTTGGAAACGTACAGCCGCAGCTTTACCGGAGTATCGAGCTTTTGCAGGATGTTTCGGGTGGCGTCAGAGAGCGTGTACAGCTTGCCCTGCGTCAGATCGGCGCGCAGTGCCAAGGGCGAGACGAGATAGTTGATGGCGATCAGGATGAAGAACAGCGCGGCGATGCCGACGGCAGAGTAGAGAATGGCTTCGTACTTTTTCATGTTCTTATCCGACACGGTGGTTGCGTATGATGAGGGCGGTGGCAAAGAGCGCGAATCCAATGAGGGAAAAGAAATACACCAGATCGCGCAGGTCGACGACGCCCTTCTGGAAGCTGTCGTAATGCGTCAACACGGAAAAGGCCGCCACGACTTCCACTACTGCGGGACTGGCCCAGCGCGTCAGCATGTCGGTCACCGGATTGAAGCCGGCGAGTATCAGGAACAGGCACAGCACCACTGACAGTATGAAAGCGACCACTTGATTGCGTGTCATGGCCGAAGTCATGCAGGTGAGGGCGAGATAGGCGCCGCTCAGGAATAGGCTGCCGAGGTAGCCGGCGACGATCTGTCCGTTGTCCGGGGCGCCGAGCAGGTTCACCGTTACCACCACCGGAAAAGTGAGAGCCAGGGCGATCGCGAGGAATATCCAGGAGGCGAGGTATTTGGCGAGGATAGCCTCCCACGGATTTACCGGCAGCGTGAGCAACAGCTCCATGGTGCCCGAGCGGCGCTCTTCCGACCACACGCGCATGCCAATCGCCGGCACCAGCACCAGATAAAGCCAAGGGTGCCAGGTGAAGAACGAGATGAGATTCGCCTCGCCGCGACTGAAAAAATTGCCCACGGTAAAAGTGAAGAACCCCGTCAGCAGAAGGAATATGACCAGGAATACGTAGGCGACGGGTGAAGTGAAATAGCTCACCAGCTCGCGTTTGGCGATGGCTTTGATATGTGCAGTGCTGCTGTTCATGGTCGTCGGTCCTATACTGGCGCTGAGGTTTCGGGCGCGCGCGCCGGCGCGGGTGCGGTGTCGGGCAGCGTGATGCGCCGGAACACTTCATCCAGATGCCCCTCTTCGGTACGCAGCGCCCCGACTTTCCAGCCCTCGCGTCCAACCAAATCCATGATGGAGCGCGTGAGTTCGGCCGAGGCGCTTCTTTCCTTCGGATAGACGCGCAGGGCGCCAGCCTCGATTGCCTCCACCTTATCTGCGCCGGGCAGTGCGGCGAGCTTGCCCGCATCGGCACCTGCGGCCACGATGGTTACGGCGCCGGCGATCGTCGACATGTTCTTCAATTCCGTCGGCGTGCCGTTGGCGACGATGCGGCCGCGGTCGATGATGATGGCCCGAGTGCAGGCGGCATCCACTTCTTCAAGTATGTGCGTGGAGAAGATCACTGCCTTGGTCTTGCCCATGTCGCGGATCAAATTGCGCACCTCATGCTTCTGGTTGGGGTCGAGGCCGTCGGTGGGTTCGTCCATGACCAGGACCTCCGGATCGTGGATCAGCGCCTGCGCGAGGCAGGTGCGGTGCTTGTAGCCCTTGGAAAGCGTATCGATCTGCTGGTAAAGGACGGACTCCAGAAAGCACAACTCCACCACGCGGCTGATCGCTTTACGCCTCGCATCGCCGGTGAGCCCGCGCATCTCGGCGACGAAGCCGAGAAAGCCGTGCACGGACATGTCGGGGTAAGACGCTGCATTCTCCGGCAGGTAACCCATCAGGCGCTTGGCCGCCAGCGGCGCTTCTGCAATGTCGTTTCCGCACACCGAGATGCGGCCGGCGCTCGGGGGCAGGAATCCCGTTATCATGCGCATGGTGGTGGACTTGCCGGCGCCGTTGGGCCCGAGAAAGCCCAGCACTTCGCCGCGCTCGACGGTGAAGTTCAGATCGTCCACCGCCTTAATGGCACCGAACGATTTGCTCAAGTGTTCTATGCGTATCATCGATGATAGGTCCGTAGTAGTTATTATTTAAGAGCCACGCGCCGCGGACAACGAACGCCGGTGACGCCGCCCCCTCAGAAGAAGGGTTCTTCTTCAAAAAAGCACGCCCCTTAGAATGGGGACGGTGCCGGATAGTTCAAGGGTCGGATGCTAGCATGGTTCGCCTCCTCCCCCCCTAATTTTACCTGCCAACCGCGCCGGCAGCCAAGGGGGCTCGTTGACAGGGGGCTCGGAACAGGGGGCTCGGAACTCGGTCCTTGGCCCCGGGGGGGCGCGCAGCGGCAGCCTGCATAGCTTGCGCGAGGCGCGTTCGCCGGGCGCTTGACGTCGCCTGTCGCCGGGCGCAATGTATCAAAGCGAGCCGCTATGAACTGCGGCGGATACCGGGGACGCCGGTCTGGAGCGCGCAATCGAGCGGCCGTAACGTTGAGGTAGTTTCATTGTCTGGACCATCGTCGAGGAGGAATTGCGATGAGAAAGCTTCTTCATGAATCGGGTTTCGCTTTTGGTCTCGCACTATTTGCTGCTGCGGCGCATGCCGCGCAGTTGGAGGAGGTACAGACGTTCGTAGGCACTGTGGTGCTGTACGCGGTTCTGCTGTTCGTGATAGTCGTCGTCTGTTACGTATACTTCATGCGATTGCGCGACAAGCGCGCAGCTCCGTTGAGCAGATTATTCGAGGGGCGAGCGACGATCCACTCGGTTGCAGCCGATACGCTGGTCATGGAGTGCGTGCGTTTGATGACGGCAAAGAAGATCGGCGCGCTGATCGTCATGAACGGCGACGAGTTGGCAGGCATCTTCACGGAGCGCGACGCGTTGAACAGGGTACTGGCCGCGGGCCTCGACCCGCGCAACACGAAAGTCTCCGCAGTGATGACCAAAGACCCGTACTGCGCCCCGCCGACCACGACCGTCGCGGCCGCGATGGAGCTGGTCACCAAGCGGCGATTCCGGCACCTGCCGATCGTGGATAAGGGCAAGGTGCTCGCCGTCGTATCGAGCGGCGATCTGACGCATTGGCTGGTGCGCGACCAAATGGGAGAAGTGCAGGGGCTGGTCGAGCTTGCCGCGCGCTCCTGAGCGCTGCTGCCACGATCAGCATGGCCTGACGCAGTACCGGAATGCATCATGGAGCGCAGGATGGCCAGGGGCACCTTGCTCGCGGGTGCCGCGCTGTTGCTGATTGGTTGTTGCTCACCGGCATTTGGCGAGCCTGCGCGGCCGGTGCTGATGCTCACGCAAAGCGGCGCGATTGGGCCTGCGAGCGCCGACTACCTGAAGCGCGGCCTTGCGAAAGCCGTCGAGTTCAACGCGCAACTGGTCGTGCTCACGCTGGACACTCCGGGCGGCCTCGATGTTTCGATGCGCGAGATCATCCGCCACCTGCTCGCCTCGCCGGTTCCGGTGGCAAGCTATGTGGCGCCGAACGGCGCGCGCGCCGCGAGCGCCGGCACTTACATTCTGTACGCGAGCCATATCGCCGCGATGGCGCCGGCCACCAATCTGGGCGCTGCCACGCCGATCGCGATCGGTGCGGCGTCCGAGCCGGAAGCGCCCGCGCGCAAGGAGCCCGCGAAGGGCAATGCCGGCAAGGATGCCGCACCGCAGTCGAACGCGCAGACTCTGATGCGCAAGCAGACCAACGACGCCGCGGCGTACATCCGCGGCCTCGCGCAATTGCGCGGCCGCAATGCCGAGTGGGCTGATAAAGCCGTGCGCGAGGCGGTCAGCCTGTCGGCGCGGGAGGCGCTCGATCTCAAGGTCATCGATTTGATCGCGGTCGACGTGCCGCAACTGCTCGCGCAACTGGACGGCAGAAAGCTGATGGTGCTCGGCCGCGAGTTGCGGCTCCCGCTGCGGGCGGTAGTTAGGTGGCATTGGTGGCCTTTCATTGTTCTCGGTGTTCTCGGTGTACATAAGTCCTCCTAAGACTGTGCGCGGGC
>Ga0209514_10001808_pt1 | contig 35262 bp, 33 predicted proteins | sample Subgrocontami58m_FD_187452 | JGI IMG/M metagenome (GOLD analysis project Ga0209514, IMG submission 187452) | Subsurface groundwater microbial communities from S. Glens Falls, New York, USA - GMW37 contaminated, 5.8 m (SPAdes) (version 3) | ecosystem: Environmental > Aquatic > Deep subsurface >...
TTACTAGAATTCCATATTGCAAAGGCAAACATACCATCCAACCTAGCTAACACCTCTATACCCCACTGCTCAAATCCATGGATAATTACTTCCGTATCACTTTTGGATTTGAAAATATGGCCGGAGGAGGCTAATTCATCGCAAAGTTCTCCATAATTATATATTTCTCCATTAAATACTAACCATATTGTTCCATCTTCATTACTCATAGGCTGCCTGGCACTGGATGAAAGGTCGATGATCTTCAAGCGACGATGCCCCAATCCAATATGATTCGAGACATAAATACCAGCATCATCGGGACCACGAGAAAACATAATATCTCTCATTCTTGTAATTATTTTCTCATCGACAGTCATGTTTTTTGTGTCAAAAATACCACAAATTCCGCACATAATATAAATCAGCCGATTTAAGTTAAACTTACTTTTAAACCAATTGCCCAGGCAAGTATTTTTCCATATTTTTCAGTTCTTTTTAAGAACATCAGCCTTGATAACATAATAAAAATTACCAGTAAACGGAATAGTGTCGCCTTTAACATGCCATGGTTATTTCGAAAATAAATCTCTAAGCTTATAAAATAATGCAATTTTACCATATTGTATTTTTTTACCGATGCTTGTCCATAATGCAGTACTTCTGCATCGCTCAGATAGTATATAGTGTAACCACATCTTTTCGCCCAAAGACAAATCTCCACATCTTCGCCAAACATAAAGTAGCCCTCGTTAAATATTTTATTATCCTTTGAAAAATCTCTTCTGAAAACCATACAAGCACCTGCAAGACAGTCGACGTCTCTACTATTCCTGTGATCCCAGTTTTCTATATTTGATCCCTCAAAAATATTGGGACAACGTTGGTTCAACCCTGTAATCCAGACAAACGATGTATACAGATTTGGGAGCCGCCTGGCACACACATATTGAATGGTTCCATCCGGATTCAACAATTTTGGACCAACGATTCCACATTTAGGGTTATTCAAGAGATATTTATACAACACCTCCAGAGCATTGTTTAACAATACTGTATCAGGGTTAAGGCAGCATATATACGTACCTTTAGCCTCCAAATAAGCCTGATTATTGGCCTTGGCAAAACCTACATTTTGAGTATTCTTAATCAATTTGATTTCTGGAAATTCTGCCTCTAGCATTTCCACAGAGTCATCTGATGATGCGTTATCTACAACAACAATTTCAAATGATAGTTTAGTTGTAAATTTATATACGGACTGTATGCATTCCACTAATAATTTTCCTGTGTTCCAGTTAACTAGGAGGATTGATAGATCCATAGAATTCTTACAAATAGTTGCATCATGAAATATAAACCGCTTAATATTGTCATCAAAAATAAAATATAACCGACATTTCAAATGATTTTTTAGTAAATACCTTGGTAGCCACTAATATTTTCAACTTACCGTATTATTTTATATAATTTTAATACGATCATACAAATTCTATACAATGTAGATAATCTTAAATCATATAGAGCTGTTTTACTCAAAAACAACAGGCTCTTCTTAAAATCTTGCATTTCTCCTTTGGCAACACCAATTCTCCAGTAATACAGGCTGCGTAACTTCTTGTCTGAGGATATCTCATCAATATATTTATTCAGTATTGCTTCAAGTGCTAACGCATTATTTTTCTTATTAATATTTACACTATTTTCGGATTCGTAAGCATAGACCAGGTTTTCAGGTATGTATTCAAATGAATAATATTTTGATACCCTGATCCATAAATCCCAATCCTCAAGGCAAGGCAGGTTCTCATCAAAAGCACCTGATTTTTCAATGCACTCTTTTTTCATCAACACCGTAGGAGTTCCAATAAAACAATATTCTAAAAGCAATCTATGGCATTGAGAAATGTCTTGATTTACGGGAAGAACTTCCTTTTCTGACCCGTCTTTCAATATTTTCTTGTATTTTGAAAATACTAATCCTACATTGTCTTCAGATGACTGCATCCGGTGCATTTGCTTTTCTAATTTTTCATTATCCCAAACGTCATCATCATCATTAAAAGCAATATACGCTCCTTGAGCTAGCCGTATGCCTGTATTCCTAGAAGCAGCCGGTCCTTTGTTCTGTCTATGCCTGACATATCGTATTCTGGTGTCTTCAAATTCTTTAAACACATCAGAATAATCAAGAGCAGAAGCATCGTCTATTATTAACACTTCGAGATTGGAATAACTCTGAGACAAAACGCTGTGGACAGACCTTTGCAATAGCATTGGTCTATTGTAAGTCGGTATGATAATACTAACTAATGTATCTATCACTTTATTGAGATCTTAGATTACAAAATAAGTTTTATGCTGAAACTTTAAGTTAAAACTCAAGAAGAATTTTCTTTTCTATCGCGCGTATAGGGATTCACATATTCCGCGTTTTTTGTAAATATTTGAACTGTTCATACAATTGTCCCATTCGAACTACATGTCGAAGTCCACATTCATAAAAGTAATTCTGAAAATGTGGATACTGAACACGATCACGCATAAACAAACCATATATGATTTTCAAAGCGATGGCAAAAAGTGCATATGCAGCTTTTGCAAATATGTGTAGATAGCCTTTCATTGAAGGATTACATTGAAGAACTAACCAACGATAACGACCATTTGTAAACCGCTGGCGCACAATTGATTTAAACACCATTTTTTCAGGGCGAACTAAATGATATGCGTAAAGATTGGGGGCATAATAAATAAGCGCATCAAGATTTGTATTACGTATTCTCTGCTGCAAGGCAGTCTCTTCTCCGTAAGCCATTTTTTTACCGGACATCCCTAGATTAACATCAAAACCTTCAAGTGATTCAAGAAGCACTCGTTGAAAAAAAATATTCCCGCCACTTAAATATTCATTTTGTTGCAAAACATGAGCAAAATTGCTTTTGATGTAATGGCCAGACTCGTACTCATCACGGAACCATAGAGGTTTAGGCGTGAGGTAAAAAGGGAAAAAGGGGCCTCCAAAAACCGAAGGTAACACAGTATCAATAATCCCCTTTGCAACCACCAGCCATTGCTCCGGGAGCTTACAGTCATCGTCAACGTAAGCCACATATTTGGCACTTGCTTCCTTGTAACCTCGATTGCGTGCGTGGCTCAAGCCCTGTTTAAGTTCTTTACAGTATCGAAAATTTATATATTGTTTAGTAAAAGAATTGGCAACTTCTTCAGTTTGGTCTGTAGAATTGTTGTCTACGATAATAACTTCATATTGGTTTCTATTAATAGTCTGCTCGTTGAGGCTATGGAGGCAGCTTTTTAGTAAATCGCTCCTGTTATATGTACAAACGACAACAGAAATATAGGGTGACATTATTATCCGAGAATACTCCTATTATGTGCAACCCTGAAAACAAATTATATCTACCATCCTAAAATACGTCTGATGTTTTCATTAATCCCGGATCCCAAGATTACAAGGAATCAAGAGGTAAAAAAAGTTAGTAAAATAGCGGGATAAGGCTTGAAAGTTTTATGTTTTATGGTACCCTTCCAAGACACGGGAAAATATCTGAAAAAGACCATAAAATAGGGAGGCCTTATCCTTGAGCATAGATACACAAGAGAAAAAGAAATTGGTCAGGAATTTACAAAAGCACTTTGATTATAAGAACGTATATTACACCTTCGATAATGACACGGTAAGCCTGGGCGGTATTTACCCATTCTTTGTAAACTTTATGAGCCTTTTAGGATTAAAAGACACCCTCGCCAGTAACGTTCAGTTGAAACGCAAGGGACGCTTGTACTCAAACATGGATATGTTCCATATCCTGGTAGACAGCCTCGTCTTTGACATAGAGAGGATAGAACATATTGGATTACTGAACAACACCCTGTGCCAAAAGATACGGGGCTTGAAAGACATTCCAGACCCGGAAACAGCCCGTGATTATTTGGAGACCTTTACCCTTGAGAATATCGAAGAACTCCTTCGGGCCAATAAAGAGATACTCTCGAAGGTACAAAAGCACATCGGACCTCAGGAGGTTACCCTGCTGAGCGATACCCACGTAACAACCGTCTATGGACACCAGGAACGTACAGAAGTCGGATACAACCCCAAGAAGCATGGCCGTCCCAGCTTTCAGCCAAAGGTGGCGTTTCTCCATAATACCGGGTGGCTGATTAATTTCCAACTCTGCGGCGGCAAGTCCACCTCAAAGACAGATTTTCAATCCTTTATAGAGAAAACCATATCCCTGCTTCCTGAAAACTGCTGGCTCAGCCGGATACGGTTAGACAGGGGGTTCTTCTCTGAGGATACCTGTCTGTTCTTTGAGGCAAAAGGGACAATTACCTACTACCTCAAGGTCGTGGTAAATTCAAAGATGCATGACTGCTTTGCGCGTATTCCTGAAGAACAGTTTACTCATATCGAAGGCACCCCTTTTGATTTAGCCGAGGTGTACTACCGTCTCGATGCCTGGGGTAAGGAGCGAAGGTTTATCGTAATCCGGAAACATCTCCTTGTCAAATCAAAGGATAACAACCAGAAAACGCTCTTTGAGTTACCGCCCGTCTATCAGTATGAGGCAATTGTTCCAATGCCGATGATAACGAAACCAGGGAAGAAATCTTCAATTCCTACAATTCAGGCTGTCAGGTAGAGAATTTTATCAAAGAGCTCAGCTATGAGTTCCATATTGATAAAGTGAACTCACAGGAGTTTACTGCAAACAGCGCCTTTATGACTCTTAAGTGTGTTGCCTACAACATCGTCCAGTGTTTCAAACAGCAGATTCTTAAAGACGTATGGCACACCAGGAGCTTTAAAACGATCAAGAATTACCTGATTAAGATTCCGTGTAATGTCTTCAGGTACGGTAAAGGTATTCGGATAAGCCTGCCTGCTTCGTATCAGTTTAAAGAAGTGTTTCAGCAGTCTGAAGACAGAGTATTTCAACTTGCTCAAAGTTTTTGGTAGTTGTCGAGGCTTTGTTTACCCTTAAAATGAACGTCGTATCTTTTCCCTATAGGGATACTATGTCCACAACCTGAAAAAATACCGAAAATCAGGGAAAATTTCTGATAACCATTACCTTTTAAATCCGTTTTTTTAAATATTTGTAAAAATTGTACCCAACCTCCCCCGGTTTAAAATTCTATCTTGGGTTTTGGGTTAAATAATGCATACTCAGAAATAAAAAACATTTTGGAGCGCATTTTTATACGCCATCCATTGATCTCCTTGTCCTAGCTATCACAATAAATTTGAAATTAATTCAAGTGGTTTTGGAACGAGAAAAGAAGAAAAGATATAGAACCGAGGAAGGTAGAATCTAGAAATGAAAGTCCTGGATATTCTTAAAAAATGTTTTGTTGGAGCGTAATTGTATTTATTAAATGAGTCATTCATTAACTAAATTTCTACCGTCATTTGTTCGTACCAGCAGGCCTTTGATACGATAGATTTCTGGTTTCAATCTCAGGTAAAATCCAAATATACGGTCTATGTCAGGAATGCGACATTTTTAATATGAACATTGCATAAAATTATGTCCTGCACAACTCAAGAATTGATCTCTAAAATCAAAAGTATTTTCACTCATCGCGGCTTTCGCCGCTATTTTGCCAACACATCGTGGATGTTTGTTGAACAGATTCTACGCATTATTGCCGGACTGTTTGTTGGCATTTACGTGGCACGGTATCTGGGTCCGGTACAGTTTGGGAATTTTAGTTATGCTATAACTTTTGCAGTGATATTTGGAGGCGTTGCTAAGCTTGGGCTTGACGGCATAGTGGTGCTGAATTTGGTAAATAGTCCTGGGAAAAGAGATGTTTATCTTGGTACGGCGTTTTGGTTAAAGCTCGCCGGGGCTATTTTAACGTTTGGCATAGTAGCCATTGCTACGCTTTTTACATCAAATGATTCTACGATAAATCTCTACATCTTTATCATCGCAAGCGGGCTTATTTTCCAATCATTTGAAGTAATAGATTTTTATTTTCAGTCAAAAGTACTTTCAAAATTTGTCTCTATCTGCAAGATAACACAACTTCTTTTATCATCTATTTTGAAACTTTATTTTGTCTATATTGGATCGGAGCTATTTTGGTTTGTATTTGTCTCCCTAATAGACCAAATAACACTCGCGATAACACTGTATTTTGCATACCGAAACCAAAAAATAGGCAATTTTTATCGATATTTTGACGTCAAAGTAGCCAAAGGGATGCTCAAGAGCTCATGGCCTATTATTATTCAAGGCTTTTTAGTTATGATGCAAGCAAGGATAGATCAATTAATGATACATGAATTATTCGGGAGTAGGGAGTTAGGGATTTATTCGGCAGCCCTTAGGATAATAGAGGCTTTTACTTTTATTCCTGTTGTTATATGTAATTCACTATCCCCTGCGCTTACAAATGCTAAAAAAATAGCTAATACGAATTTTTATACCCGATTAAGTAAATTGTATAGCCTTATGCTGTTTTTATTTTTATTAATAGCGGTTCCTATTCTGATGTTTAGTAATTTTTTAATTTCTATCTCCTATGGCAAACAATTTATGGAATCATCGGCCTCGCTATGTTTCTTGTTACCTAGACTTTTGATAGCTTTTTATGGAGTAGTAAAAGGTTTGTTTATATTGAATGAAAATTTATTCAAATATTCTCTGATTTCTAGCGCAATTGGGGCGTTATTGAATATTTGTTTAAATTATCTGCTCATTCCAATTTATAGTATTAATGGAGCAATAATTTCTTCTTCTTTATCGTTCTTTACAACCGTCTTTTTATTGGATTTTTTGTTTCATAAAACAAGAGCAAATTTAAAATGCATGGTGCATTCTTTATTTATATTTAGAAAGCACCTGAAAGAAGCACGATATGGGTATCATTAGAATGGGTGTACCAAAGGATTTGGTGGTTTTTTTAAAGGGCAATTACAACATAAACAATTTTGTTGAAACAGGTACCTATCTTGGTGATACTGCATTATGGGCCTCGGAAAATTTTGAAAATGCCTTTACAATTGAAAAATCAGAAATAATGTTTGGAAAGGCTACCAATAAACATAAAAATTCAAAAGTTAATTTTATTTTTGGTGATACAAGAGAAAAATTGCAAGAAGTAATCTCAAAACTAAAAGGCGGAACTATATTTTGGCTTGATGCTCATTGGAGCGGAAGCGATACATATGGACAAAACGATGAATGTCCTATAGTAGATGAAATTAAAATAATTAATTCTCATAGTAACAGCGATTTCTTTATAATGATCGATGACGCAAGATTATTTTTAACCCCCCCGCCAGAACCTCACCATCCAGATAGTTGAGCGAATATTCAAGAGATTATGGATTTATTTGATAAAAGTAAGTTTTATGTTGCGATTTTTGAAGATGTTTTAGTCGCAGTTCCTATAAAAGCCAAAAATGATTTGGTTTCATATTTGCAAAAAAGAGTTACTACTCAGTGGAAAGATGAAGCTAAAAGAGATTTTTTTAAAGGGATAAGAATAGCACTTGATTCACTGATTGCTTTGATTAAGGATAAATAATGAATTTTGTTGTAAAAAGGTGCATTAGAAAAATTTCTATCCTAAAAATAATAGCCGTATTGTTTAGAACATCTACCCAATTTTTTTTATTCAGACCAATAGCATTTGCACAATCTTTCTCTTGGTATTTTTCTGATTATTTAAAATTTAGCAGTCACTTAACCCAAAATAATTATGCAAAAGTAGAAGTTAAAAATATATACCCTTGCTTGCTTGATAAAACGAAGTTTACACCTTTAGAGCCTGTATATTTTTATCAAGATACCTGGACAGCAAAAAAGATTTTCGAATTAAAACCGAAACATCACTATGATATTGGTAGTTCAGCAAAAACAATTGGCATACTGTCGCAGTTTGTGCCGGTTACGCTGATAGATATAAGACCTCTGCCTCTATCTTTACCAAATCTTCACTTTATTAAAGGCTCTATTACTGCTCTTCCTTTTGAAGATAATTCTTTAGACTCTATCTCGTCGCTATGTGTTGTAGAGCATATTGGGTTAGGAAGATTCGGAGACGAATTAGACCCTTTTGGAAGCGAGAAAGCAATAAGTGAGTTAAAAAGAGTTGTAAAATGGGGGGGGGTAATGCTGTTTAGTGTTCCTGTAGATTCTGAAAATAGAGCCTGCTTTAATGCTCATCGCACTTTTACACGGGACTATTTGTTAAAGTTATTTGAAGGGTTTGAAATAATAGAAGAAAACTATATTTATGGGCAAACATTATTTGACAGTTATGATAAGTCAAAAGGGTTTGGAACTGGTTTGTATCATTTAATGAAGGGAAATAATAAGTGATAATACGGTGTAATTATCTTTCAAGAAAGCTTCGCTCACTTGCTTATAGAACCTTTAACTATTTAGAAAATAATGGCAATGCAAACTTTAATACAAATGGCGAAAGACTGTTTTTAAATAACCTGCTTAATATGTACCAAGGGATGAAGTTAGACAGAATGGTAATATTCGATATCGGCTCTAATACTGGCGATTATATTCAAATGGTTTTAGAGAGACCCCCCCCATGGACTATAAATGGGGTAATACATCTCTTTGAACCAATGCAAGCGTGTTTCGACATACTTAATAAGCGATTTTCAAATTACACATTACACAATATCGTTTTGAATAAAAAAGCTGTATCAAACAATAATGGGGTTGCTAAGATTTTTTATGATGTGGATAAGAGTGGCTTAGCTTCACTATATAAAAGAAACCTGAATGCATATACAATAAATATGGATAAGTTTGAGATGGTTGAGACTGTGCGTCTCGATACCTATATCACCGAAAGGAGTATCGATCACATTCATTTTCTGAAGCTGGATATCGAAGGACATGAGTTAGCAGCCTTGCACGGACTGGGCACTTTCAGGTCAGGTGAATTTATTGATTTTATACAATTCGAGTATGGTGGCGCCAATTATAGATTCCCACACCAGCCTTATGGAACTTTACGTTTTGTTTGAAGATGCAGGTTTTGTTGTAGCAAAGATCATGCGCAAAGGTCTGGAGATTCGTTCATACAAGCCATGGATGGATAACTTTCAGTATGGAAACTATGTTGCCATTTCAAAAAAGAAAGTAGATAAATTATGATTCAGGTAAAACCTGAAATCCATCACCACTCGAATTGTCCGTATTGCAACGTAGGGTTGAAGGCTATAGATGTTATTTGGCAGGGGATTCATGTTTGTGTTGTGTCAAATTGCTCAGCTTGTAGTGCTGAATTTACAGAAGATTTGAAAGTTGGTCAGGCTATTTATACACCTTACCAGGTTGATCTAAAAAAGAATATTTTATTTGGAGATGATGAGTCTAAGCATTGGTTTGGGATACCTTTGTTAAAATCACTTCAAAATCCACGTAGTGAAAATGTTGAATTTAAAGTAGAAAAGTTTCGAGAGTTTAAAAAAGTTATTATACTTAATTGTATTGACTATTTATATGGACATTGCCTTCTCAAGTTGTTGAATGCTGAATCACATATCAAAAATAATCCAGAATTTGGTCTTATAATAATTGTGCCAATATTTTTACGCTGGATGGTTCCGCAGGGAGTTGCCGAAGTATGGACCGTAAATATTCCACTTTCAAAGGCTCAAAATTATTACCCAGTTCTGGACAATAGAATTAAATTAGAGTGCGAAAGATTTGACTCAGTATATGTGAGTTCGGCTCATTCACATCCAAAAAACTTTGACATTACAAATTTTACCGGTGTTAATAAGCATGATTTTAATCGGGAAAATTTTAGGATTACATTTATTTGGAGAGAAGATCGTCCGTGGTGGAATCATAACTTTTCATTAAGGGTTGTGCGTAAGTTGAACTATATGAAACCCTTAATTTACTGGCAGAATTATAAGATTTGCAGGTTATTCTCTCTATTAAGGGAAAAAATTCCAAAGGCTAAATTTACTGTTGCAGGGCTGGGTACATTAACAAGATTTCCTAAGTGGATTGATGATCGGAGAATTGGTCATTTTAACGAAAATTTAGAACGTGAAACATGTAATATTTATGCTGAAAGCCGTTTAATAATTGGAGTTCATGGTTCTAATATGCTATTGCCATCAGGCCATGCAGGGATGACTATAGATTTAATGCCCCATGACCGGTGGGGTAATTTTGCGCAAGACGTCCTATATCAAGAAAGTGACAATCGTTTGTCGTCTTTTAAATATCGGTATTTGCCTTTGAATACCAATGTGAGATTGATAAGTAAAATCGCTATTACACAAATACATAATTATTCTTGTTATAGGAAACAGATGTTGAACGAGTTATCGCAATGAAAATATTTAGGAAAATATTTCTGTATTTCATAGGGATGTTACATGTCTGAATTTAAATTAAATGTCCCGGTTTTGTTCTTAATATTTAACCGGCCTGATACCACCCAAAGGGTTTTTAACGAAATACGCAAAGCAGCCCCCCCAAAACTATTTGTTAGCGCTGACGGACCAAGGGAAAACAAACCAGGTGAGTTTGAAAAATGCCAGGCTACAAGAGATATAATTAAACACGTTGATTGGGATTGCGAGGTCTTTACTAATTTTAGAGATAAAAATTCTGGTTGCAAAATAGCAGTAAGCTCAGGGATTAGCTGGTTTTATGAGAATGTTGAAGAGGGTATAATTCTTGAAGACGATTGCTTGCCTTGCCTATCTTTTTTTCGTTTTTGTGAGGAACTTCTGGAAAAATACAGGGATGATGAAAGAATAATGCAAATAGGCGGCACAAACCTTCTAAATGGATGGCAAAGAGATGATAGCAGCTATTATTTTTCCCAGTACGGTGCTATTTGGGGTTGGGCCTCTTGGCGAAGGGCATGGAAACATTATGATGTTAACATGAAATTGTGGCCTGAAGTAAAAGCAAAAAAAATGTTCTTTGATTGGTTCGACCACAAAAGAGAAATACAATTTTGGCTAAATATTTATGATAAAGTATATTTAGGGCAGATTGATACGTGGGATTATCAGTGGGATTTTGCAAAACGTATAAATTTGGGTTTAGGAATTGTACCAAAAGTAAATTTAGTCTCAAATATTGGCTTTAGGGAAGATGCTACTCACACAAAAGATAAAAAGCACGCATTTGCTGAATTAGAATGCTTAAATATCGAATTTCCTTTAAGATATCCAAAGGTTTTAAGAAGAAACAAAATTTCTGATAATAGATTTTTCGATACTTTTATAAAGCAATCTTTTCTAAAAAGAGTAATCTCAAAACTAAAACGATTCAAAGAGGAATTTTCGTGAAGAAGTTAAAAATTTTTCGAGAACAGGGTTTTCGAGGAATATATAATAAATTCTGGTATACCATGACTTACGGGAAAGAGACTCCCCGCAAGCTGATTTTAAAAACCCTCTTTCCCTATTTACTCCATCTTCCGAGATTAATAGAGGTGGAAACTACCACTCGCTGTCATTTAAAATGTGTGATGTGTGAACATACGTATTGGAACGAAGTTGGGAGGGATATGACTTATGACGAATTTGTTTATATTATCGGGCAATTTCCTAACCTGAAGTGGGTAGGTATGACAGGAATCGGAACCAGTTTCCTGAACAGAGATTTCCTGCGGATGATAGAATACGTTAAGTCTAAAAAAATAGATGTCGAGATCTATGACTCCTTTCATCTCTTAACAAAAGACAGAGCAAAGGAGCTGGTACGACTGAAGGTCGACAAGATTATTGCCTCTATTGATGCCGCAACATCGGCAACTTATGAAAAAATTCGCATCGGTTCAAATTTTGAACAGGTGAAACAAAATCTCTCCGATTTTTTTGATATCCGCAGGGAGGCTGGACAAATTTACCCGCAGGTTGTGTTTCATTACATCATTTCCAACTATAATTTACATGAAACGGAAAAATTTATTGAACTACTTTACGAAGTTACCCGTGGCAAGGAACGCCCCTCAGTTTTCTTTACGAGTATCCTTCATCAATATAAGGAAATTGAAGGACTACCAACCGTAATTCCCGAAGAGATTGTAGAGGCTACCAACCGTAGGGCATTGGAACTGAATGTCCTTGCTGCCTGGAATAAGAATGTTCCCCGACGAAAAGCAGATGTTTGCAATTGTACCTATTGGAGCATGCCCTTTATTTTCGTGGATGGCACGGTTATACCGTGTTGCGCCGGTAACGAAGGGAATCGGCGGGAATTCCAACGTAAATACGCCATGGGGAATATATTTCAAACTCCTTTTAGACAAATGTGGCGCTCTCCTCAATATACCCAGTTTCGCAAGAAAGTCCATAATAACGTTGTCCCGGTTCAGTGTCAGTTTTGTCCCGCATTCCATGTCTCTACGTATCACGAAGATACTGGAGAACTCAAACTCTGGGAGCACAAAGGGTGATTTTTAATATTGTTTCGAGTTTCGGTTTTCGTGCTTCGGATTTAGTGGTTTTTAATGAAAAAACTTTAATTGATTGTCCATTGGGTTAAGGTTTCATATTAGGGAAAAAGAGTGAAGGTATATTTAGATACCAGTGCTTTAAATAGAATATTTGATGACCAATCGCAGCCGAAGATATATTTAGAGGCGACATCTATGTTGCTACTATTTATGCTCATTGATTATCAAGGTGTTGAAATTGTATCTTCTGATGCTCTGCTGTTTGAGAATGATAACAATCCATATGAGGAACGACGCACATTTGTGAGTTTTGTTCTTCGAAAGGCTAGTTGGATTCAGTCGATTGACGAGGATATATTAATAAGATCTCAAGAAATAGAAAAATGTAATATCAAAGGCCTGGATGCTTTACATATAGCTTGTGCTGAGAAATCAAAAGCAGATTCCTTCATTACCTGCGATGATAAAATAACCAAAAGGTATAAAGGATTAGTTAACGTGCAAAATCCTATAGATTTTGTTATAAATATTTTAAGAAAAGAGGAAAATAATGAAAACTAAGACACATTCTCTTCCAGATATTAAGGGTCTAAAAAGTGAAGTTGTAGAGATGATTGTGAAAAACTTTGGAATAACTAAAGCTGCCTTTTTTTTAAGGGAGATATTATCTCAAAATATAGACTACCTTAAAATTAAAGACACATTATTTGGAGATAAAACTTCTGCAGAACTTTATACCGAAATTTGTGAGTGGAAAACAAAGAAGACAACAAAAAAAGGCACTAAAGGATGAATTAAACGTACCGGTTCAGTGTCAGTTTTGTCCCGCGTTTCATGTCTCTACGTATCATGAAGAGCCAGAAGAACTCAAACTCTGGGAGAACAAAGGGTGAATTTTAATATTGTTTTGAGTTTCGGTTTTCGTGCTTCGGATTTAAAGCGGTTATTAATGAAAAAACCTTGCGTAATTGATTGTCTATTGAGTGGGGGTTTCAGTATCAGTTTAGTATTTTGAAAATGGTAACTGTTTTGCCTTACAAAATACTGAGAGGTTAACTTTTATGCCCGAAGGGCAGATAGTGTATAGCAGGGGGTGAAGCCCCCTGGAAATGAATAATAAATTTGGTTAGCCCTGAAAGGGCGAAAGGAATTCGCGTGGCTGGCACATTCACATTTTTAGCGATGCATCATCGCAAAAAATCATTTCAAGTAAAGGTTAGAAAGATTTTTATCCCTTCCCGTGAGGAAATACATGAAAGATAAGGTTTTTGTTGATACTAACATTTTTAATATAAAAACATGGAAACACAGAAGACATTCCGTGGCCTATCTTTGAAAGATACAATAGGGGGAAATATGCGAAAACAAAGAACCGAATACGATTCACCTGTAGATGTCCTTATAGCTGTAACAAAGCGTCTTAGTATTTATGAGGATCAATATCAGATTTCATCAGAGGAGTTTTTCGACAAATTTTGCAAGGGACAAATGGAAGATTCTGTGGATTTTGTAGAATGGGCAAATGATTATCAACATTATATTGCAATCAAGCTTGAAATAGAAAGACAGATGCAGCATGTTTCCTGACATGCTGGCTCGATATCTTGAAGACGTTGAGTTTGCGATTCGGGGACTAAAAGGTGCCTTCAGTCCTCAAAATAATTGATGAGGCAAAGTTGTCCGCTCAACAAGCAATGCGTAAAGAAAATGAATGACAAGGTCGGTTTTTAGTTTTTGGAGAATACAAAGAGTGATTTTTATTAACCCGGACAGCCGTACAAACAAAGATATTCCGAACCTTGCAGTTGCTTATGCCGCAACGTTGTATCGAAGCAGGGTGGTTGATCTTAATACGACGCCCGACCCCGGCGACCGCTTTTACGGAGAAAACGAAAACGACTATGTTTTGTCGGTTCAATCAAGGAATTACGGCCATGCGCGGAAGATAAAAGAAGAGATTCTCTTGAAATACCCGACTGCCAGCGTTCGGACTCTCAAGGGTATTCTGGATATCCAGTGCTGTTACCCGTTCGTTACTTTCGATGAGACCTTGAACGTTGATACCCCTTTTTCAGATGCGCTCCCTTTTCCCGACTATTCATTGTTTGATTCGTTTGAGATATTTTTGGCAAAATGGCGATCAGGTGACTGGTATTATCCCCTCATGACGAGCATCGGATGCCCATTTCAATGTGCCTATTGTATGAGCCGTTGTAGAGTTTACAAAACCAGATCGGTAGATAATTGCATTGAAGAACTGCGGCAGGCTCAAATGAAATGGGGTATTAAAAAGTTTTGCATTATGGACGATTGCTTTAATCTTAAAAAAGGGCGTGTCTTAGAATTTGCCGCAAAGACCAAACCGCTTAATCTGGAATGGATTTGTTCGAACGGGCTTCGTGCAGATTTATTTGATGAGGAAATCGCTGATGCGATACGGGCTTCAGGGTGCCGGCATCTTAGTTTTGGCGCTGAATCAGCCTCTGACAGAATTTTGGAAAGGATACAGAAAGGTGAAACTCTTGCCCAGATCGAGAAAGCCGTCTCAATTGCCAAGCCGCGTTTTGATTCTGTAAATGGGTTTTTTATTTTCGGTTTACCGGGAACGACAATGAAGGATGATATCGAGAGCTTGTGTTTTGTTCTTAAGCATGAGATTCATGCCCATCTTAGCGTGTATGTTCCGTTCGATAAAGGCATACAAATAGATGCAATTTTTAACAACGCCTCTTCAGAAGCGCCGCTTGATAACCATTCGTCTTCAGAACCAGACCAGATGTTGCGTTGGGCCAAATGGATTGGGATCAGGGAATCGTCACTCCCGGTAATTTTAAAGTATACGTGCAGATTAATCTTTCTTATTAAATACAGACCCAGTCTTCTTCCAAAACAGTTTCTCACTATTATGAGAATGGTTTATGCCAAGAGTTTATCATCTAACTGACACCCTCCCTTATAGTCATTCTGTTTGGGGTGGAGCCGAACAACTTACGGCAAAATATATCTCTGCGCTTCAGAAACATGCACCAGGGAGACATTTTATAATTTGCCTTTTCCCTTCAGCACCAGAAATTTATCAGGATGCATTTTTTATCAAAAGCGCCTCATCGGTAGCGAAAGTCGGACAGATGCTTGCCAACCTTATCCACTTTGACCCAATAGCCTGTCTGGAATTATGTAAATTGTTTTCCCGGCTTCCGGCAAATTCCATTATTCATATCCACAATTGTAAGTATCTTTTCTTTCCGGCGATAGTTGCAAATCTTTTAACCCGGATACACATGGTTATGTCTATTTATGATTACTGGATTATGTGTCCAAAAGTTTCGCTTGATAGATCGGGGGAGTTTTGTCTTGCAATGGAAGGACGTATGTGTGCAGATTGCTATGGCAAACCGAAAAGCAGGGTGAAACAAAACTACCATCACTGGCGAAGAAGGTTTCTTCATGCTTCTCTCAGGCAAATTTCTCTGTTTCATGTACTTTCACGTTCATCCGGGGATATCCTCCAAAAGAGCGGGATAGCAAAATACAAAATCAAGATTCTTTCCCAGATTGTTGAGCACGAACAAATTAAGGTTGCTCCTTCTTTCCAATTTTCTTTTCCCACGATACTATTCTCAGGTTGGATGGATACAAAAAAGGGACTGCACATTGCAGTTGACGCCTTCGGGAAAATCGCTTCAAAGCACTCAACCGCCCGTCTTATTGTCGCGAAATTTAAGGCAAATGAATCCTATGAAGCACAAATCAGGGCAAGGATTAACGAACTTGGTTTACAGGAACGAGTTCTGTTTTTTGACCGGCTTAAACGAAATGAATTTATTGCTTTTCTGAAAGGATGTGATTGTTTGATTATCCCTGAACAATGGGAAAACATGTCACCCGTGGTTTTATGCGAGGCCATGTATGCGTCCAAGCCGGTCATCGCTTCAAAGGTGGGAGGAATACCGGAGTTCATTTCCGATGGACACTCCGGCATTCTTGTAGAGCGAAATGACGTGAATGGATTTGCGCACGCAATGGACAGTTTGCTTTCTTCTGAAACGAAACGTTTGGCGATGGGAAATAACGCCCGGCAGGCGGCGGAAGCCATTTTTGATGAATCGAGGATACTTGACGGCTTTGACGAAATTTACCGAATGGCATTTTGTGGGGACAAACGGCGTTAGCATGAACCCTTCCAGGACCAGTTGTGTTATCCTCTGCGGAGGAAAGGGAAGCAGGGCTTATCCTCTGACCCTTGAGAAACAGAAGGCAATGATTACGGTTTATGAACGACCAATTCTTCAATACATTATCGATTATTGGTCTGCCTTTGTCTCCCATTTTATATTTGTTGTAAAATATAAAAAAGAAGAAATTATCCAATACGTTTCTTCGCTTTCAATTCATGCGTCTTTCGCCGAACCGGATGAGTTGCGAGGCATTGCAAACGGACTTCTTTGTGTTGAAAAGTTGGTTCGTGACCAATTTATTGTCGTTCTGGGCGATTGCCTTTGCAAGGGAAGTTTTCAATTACCCCCCACCTTCGAAACTGGAGTAGGTGTTTATGAGACAAATTGCCCCGACGACATCCGGCGCAGCTATTCAGTAGAAATTTCAGAAGAAAAAATCTTTCGGGTTGTGGAAAAACCAAAATTGCTTCCCAACAACCTTTGTGGAATGGGGTATTACTTTCTTGACCGTAGTGTGTTCGATTACATCATTAAAACCCCACCCTCGTCATTGAGAAACGAGGTTGAAATTACCGATGTGCTCCAGAACATGATAGATGACGGAAAGATTTTAAGCGCCTTTCCGTTCACCGGAGAGTATCTCAATGTAACTTTCCCGGATGATTATAAACGTGCGCTGGAAATATTTAAAGACAAGAAAGTTTGTGGAAGAAGTTGAAATTTATGAAAATCTTGTATGACCACCAAATATTTGTTTTTCAAGATTATGGAGGGATTTCAAGATACTTCTATGAACTCATGAATGTGTTTAAAAAGCAAAAAGATATTCATTTCGATTTACCACTTCTGTATTCAAATAATCATTATGTAAAAAAAGCTGACTATTTAAAGAGCAAACCTTTCCTAGAAGCAAAAAATTTTAGAGGCAAAATCAGGCTCCTCAATTTTATACATAAACACCGTGAGAAAAAATTCCTCTGCAAGAAAGGTTTTGATATTTTTCATCCAACATATTATGATCCTTATTTTTTAAAGTACATAGGAGATAGGCCTTTCGTGCTAACCATATATGATATGGTTTACGAACTATTTCCTCAAATTTTTTCTCCAAGAGATAAAACAAGTGTGCATAAAAAATTATTAGCTTCAAAAGCTACGAAGATAATAGCAATCTCAGAAAATACAAAAAATGATATAATAAAATTATTTGGCATTAAAGAGAATAAGATAGAAGTCATTTATCTTGGCAATTCACTTTGTGCCGATGCCATGAAAGAAGAGACGGCAACAAGTAGTGAATTGCCTCAAAGATATTTACTCTTTGTAGGCAACAGAAGGGTATATAAAAATTTTGATACATTTATAGAGTCAATTTCACAATTATTAAAAGACGACAAAAATCTTTACCTAATTTGTGCAGGTGGGGGCAAATTTACTCCATCAGAAACAGCAAATTTAGAAAAGTCAGGAGTTATAAATAAACTAAATCAATGCTCATTTGATGACAATATACTTGCGCAGCTTTATAAAAATGCATTAGCTTTCATATTTCCATCTTTATATGAGGGTTTCGGGATTCCTATTTTAGAAGCTTTTTCTTGTGGGTGTCCTGTTGTAACCAGTAATGTAAGTTCACTTCCTGAGGTTGCAGGCGATGCGGCTGAATACTTTGACCCACTCGACAAAATGTCAATTTTAAATGCAGTTAAAAAGGTAATATACGATCATGATTTGAGGTGTAACCTGAAATATAAAGGATACGAAAGGTTAAAAAATTTTTCCTGGGAAAGAACAGCAAATCAAACAAAGATGCTATATAAAAGTATACTATGAAAACGGCAATTATAACGGGCATAACGGGTCAAGACGGAGCATATTTATCGGGTTTTTTACTAAATAAAAATTATAATGTTATTGGTATTGTAAGAAATGCATCGGTAGTGAATGTTAAAAACCTAAAATATCTTGGCGTTTATGATAAGATCGTACTTATAGAAGCTAATCTTTTAGATTTGTCAAACATAATCAGAATCCTGGACAAAAACAAACCCGATGAATTTTATAATCTAGCAGCACAAAGCTCTGTAAGTTTATCTTTTGAACAACCAATAGGAACCTTAGAATTTAATATAGTTAGTGTTGCAAATATTTTAGAAGCAATAAAGATAGTTAATCCAAAGATAAAATTTTATCAGGCGTCAAGCAGTGAAATGTTTGGAAATGTCAGAAAAGAAAATCTCCCCGTGACTGAAAGTTTTGTTTTTCATCCTGTAAGTCCCTATGGAATTTCTAAAGCTGCTGCGCATTGGATAACGGTAAACTATAGAGAGGCTTATGATATATTTTCGGTTTGCGGTATTCTTTTTAACCACGAGTCGGTTTTGAGAGGCAATAATTTTGCTACAAAAAAAATCCTTAATACGGCTGTTAAAATAAGTATGGGAGAGGCTGAAAATTTGAATTTGGGAAACCTGAAGATTTATAGAGATTGGGGATATGCCCCTAAATATGTTGAAGCAATGTGGTTAATGTTACAACAGGAATCTCCCAAGGATTATATTATCTGCTCTGGGAAGGCACATAGTTTAGAAGAATTTGTTCAAAAGGTTTTTGAAAAATTAGATTTAGAATTAGAAAAATTTGTAACAATAGATAAAAATCTTTATAGGCCTGTAGACCTTGAAATAATATACGGAGATAATTCTGAGGCTAGAGGAAGATTAGGTTGGAATTATGACATTAACTTCCGACAGCTTATAGAGAAGCTCGTAGAAGATGAACTTCAGTATGCTGCTAAAAAGAATTATCAGTAATCTGTCCTCCTTTTTTGAAAAAATATTCGTGTACTTCCCTGCCGCAGAAACCCTTGAACTGAAATTAACAAGATGAAAAACAGATTGTTGTCGGAAAAAAAGATGCTAATTTACATATTGTTTATTGCTGTTTTTATGCGATGTTTTTTACTTATGGTGTTTATGTATACAAAGAATTATACGATTAAAGATAGTGGGCTTATTGAATACGATCAATATATTTACTATAATTCCGCAGTAAATCTTAGTAAAGGAAAAGGATATACTATATCTTTTACAGATCAAGAACAACAAGGTCAAATACACGATGCGTTTAAACCATCTTCAATACCTAACACGTATTATAACAATTTTTTTCCTCCTGTATACCCATTCTTTTTAAGCATACTGTTTTATTTTTTTGGCACCAGTATATTAGTATATGCTGTTCCACAAATAATTCTCGGAACTGTCAGTTGTTATCTTACCTATCATATAGCAAGAGAAGCATTTTCTTCCAAAATTGGATTAATGGCATGTTTTCTCCTGGCCATTTATCAACCCATTGCATGGTGGGTTTCATACGTCCGTACCGAGAATTTATTCATTCCGTTGCAGTTAATAGCAATTATTTTCCTTATAAAGGCCATAAAGAATAATCTGGACGTGAAAAATATTGCCTTGTCCGGGGTATTTTTGGCTGTATCGTTTCTTTGCAGAAATACAATACTATACCTACCAATATTCGTGGCAATTTATTTTTTTGTTATTTTTTTCAGGGTAGGCATAAAAAGATTAATTTACTGCACAACCATTTTATTATTATCATTTTATATTCCATTGCTCCCATGGGGGTATAGGAATTATAACACACATGACAAGTTTAGCATTACAACGTCTGAAAAATGGGATGCATTTTCCGTTTGTAATAATGTATCGCAAGCGGATGCACCATTTTTTGAAACGTATGAAATTAAAGATACCCCAACAGTGATTGCTACCGGGGAATATGATAAGAAAAAGGCGAGTATGGATTTTGTAAAAAAATATCCTTTGAAATATTTAAAATTGTGCGTGAAACGGTTTATTGCATATTGGGGACCTATTACACAGAAACCGTCATTTATAAGAAAGGTTATAGATACTTTAGTTTATATTATTGTCTTCCCAATGGCTTTTTACGGATTTTATCGATCTAAATGGTGGGTCAATGCAGCAGGAACAGGTTTCAAACCTGTCCTTATCCTGCTTATGACGGTAATTCTGTATTATTCGATTTTGCATACAGCCGTTGCTCTCGATGACAACCTAGTCTATAGATATCCAATAATACCGTTAATATGTATTTTTTCTGCATATGGCTATTATGAATATTTCAAACTATCAAATCATTAAGGAGTATTTGTGCTTAGTGCTATGTATAATAATGAAATATCCCTGGCCTGACGGCCGGAAGGGAACATGAATATGGGGATTTTTCAGGTGAAACCCTCACAAGCCAATGGTTCACAAAAGTGTTCTATAAAATATTATGGATGATTTTCTAAGGGAAAATAGTAATTCTGTTTCTGGAATCTCGGTTATTATTGCTTGTTATAATCAAGCACACTTTATTAGGAATTGTCTCGAAAGTTTATTTGTTTCTAAATACCCAAATTTTGAAATCATATTTGTAAATGATAATTCCAGCGATGATACCGAAAAGATAGCTCGGGAATATCCGGTTACCCTTATTTCTCTTTCTAAAAACTATGGAAATGGCGGTGCCAGACATATAGGTGCTAAAGCAGCGAAGAAAGAGATACTGCTTTTTATAGATTGCGATACGGAAATGCCATTAGATGTTTTTGTGAGAATTGACAGACAGATAAGGATAGAAGGATATGATGGAGTCATTGGTGTAGTAGATAAGCATTCACTTGCAAAAAGTGCTGCGGGTAGCTGGGTTGGTCTTGAAACTTATTATCTCGGCATGAATTCTCCAGATGATCTTGTACACCATTTTTTCATTGGACTTTGTGGTGCGATAAAAGCTTCTGTGTACTTTGATTACGGTGGTATGTATCACCGAATATTGGACGATATGGAATTTAGTAGTCGTCTTGATGAAAATATAAGGATAAAGACAGATAAGGGACTAAACTTTAAGCATTTTTATGGTGGCTTCATAGAAACTTTCAGGAAGTTCTATTTTAGAAGTTTTCATTTTTCCCAATTAGAACAACGGCCAGTTAGTCCTTGGTTTCTTACTAATAGAATATATGCAACAATTGCCGCATTTGGCGCAATGGTATCAATACCATTGTTGTTTTTTGATAGGCGGTTTATTTTAATCCCGATTTTGGCACTACTATTTCATTTGCTATTAAGTGCGCCGTTTCACTGTTGGGTTTTTAAAGAAGCGGGATTTCTTTCACTTTTTCAGTCAATTTTTTATAGATTTATTTTTTCACTTGCGATTAGTTGTGGCGCTTCAATCGGAATGCTAATAAAAACCTTTAAAAAACTGAAATTTAAACTTATTTGCTTATCAGGCCCTGCCCGAATATTCTTGCGCAAATCATCTCCGACCTATGCTATTCTTTACGTTACGTCAGCGTGCAATAGTAATTGTCGATTCTGCTTTCAGTGGGAACTTATTAATGACCGCAATCGCAAGAAAAATGAGCTTACATTGTTGGAGTATATAAGATTAGCTCAAAACATGGGACCTATGGAGCATATTACATTGGGAGGCGGTGAGCCGTTTTTGCGGAAGGACTTATCAGATATCGCGATAGCCTTTTATAAATACACTCACGTGAGAAATATAAGCATTCCCTCAAACGGCATCAGGCCAGACTTGATAGAACTTCACGTGGAGAACATTTTAAAGAATTGCCCAGATTTGATATTGAAAATATCTCTTTCGATTGATGGTATTGGTGATGCACATGACCGGATGAGAGGTGTTGCTGGAAATTATCAGAGAGTGATAGCATCCGATCAAATTTTAAGGAGATTGCGACTCAAATATTCAAATCTTTATTACATAATCAATACATGTTTCAATGGATTGAATCACAAGGATGTGCTTAGTACCATTTTAGCTCTAAGGAAACGTTTTGATCATGATATTCAAGTTGTAACATATGTAAGGGGAACGATTGCGGAAGAAGAGGACAAAAAAACCGATATCAATGAATATTTTGATATTGTTGATTATCTTCAGTATATACAACCGGTAAAGAGGAAAACCGTTTCGTATTCGCTAGAGCTGTTGCACAATGCTATTCAGATAGAGACCCGTAGAGCGGTTACACATATTCTTACGAAACACGAAGGGGAGTATTCCTGTACAGCAGGTAAAAATATGGTTGTGATTGATGATGTTGGTAATGTAAACCCCTGTGAGATACTTCCAGGCAGGTACTGTTTTGGGAATTTGCGTGATTTCAACTTTGATGTCCGAAAACTGTTGTCCCAGAAGAGGGTTCAAAATATTTGCAAAGAAATAAAGAAGAAAAAATGCTTTTGTACTTGGGAATGCGCATTGATAAACTCTATTGCGTTTTCACATCGAGGGTATTTCCGCATGTTTAAACATATGTTTTACCTTTACAAGCGGCGGAAAAGCAAAAAACTTGATTTTGGCAAAGATGAACTCATGGATTTCGAATCTTTTAAGAAATTGCACCCTCGCGAATACATCAATGAACTTTCGGGTGAGCATTGTCATCCAATGGCCAAGAACAATGACAATGCAAACCCTTTTAATATTCGTGTTTTAGTTGATTGTGATGGAGAGAGTATTTCTGTTCCAGCGATGGATACTGAAACAAGAGTAAAGAAAAAAGCGGCATGGCTTAGACCTGTACGTCAGTCGGAACAAAATAATGGAACATAAATAGTGCCTGAATGGAAACTCATATTTTTGTCATTTCGACCAGAGGGAGAAATCGGTAAACTTCGTAATTTTTACGACCAAAAGATTTCTCGTTTCACTCTAAATGTCAGTTTTGCTCGTTTTCGTTCTGACACTAAATATTTATATTGGGAATATAAGCAAACTAATGGATAAAACAAGTTTGAAAATTGTTCTTATAAACATGCGAACAAGCTACATCATGTCAATTCCTTTTGGAATTACTTATTTAGGTGCAGTGCTGCGTGAAAATAATCACGAGATCAGACTTTTTGATGTTTACCCTGACGATAATATTTATGAAATTGCTGAAGGACTTGAGAGGTCTTTTCAACCTGATTTAGTCGGTTTTTCAGTAATGACCACAAACTTTTACAAGGCGAAGGACTTCGCTTCTTTACTAAAAAAGAAGTTTCCTGATGCAAAATTTTGTGCTGGAGGTATTCATCCTACTGTACGCCCAAAGGAAACAATTGAGAAGATGAGCCTTGATTTTGTTGTTATTGGTGAAGGAGAAAAGGTTTTAACGAAAATTTGCAATGATTTTAAAAATAATCAAATCCTACATAATATCAAAGGAGTGGCGTTTAAAGAAGGAGATAAGTTTTACATAAACGAGGGACTTGATATTGTCGAAGATTTAGATACTTTGCCCTTCCCGGCCAGAGAATTGCTTCCCGTATCCCGATATCTGGTGCCGCCTGGCTACATAAGATCCCATTTTTTAAATCGCGTGTTGAGTGTCTATACCAGCCGGGGGTGTCCCGCCAGGTGTACTTTTTGTAATAGTTCTTCAATTTTTAATAGAAGTGTCAGGCGACGCAGTTTTGGCAATGTTATTAAAGAAATAAAATATCTGGTTGATCGTTATAATATTGACGGTTTGTATTTTCACGATGAAACATTTACCCTAAAACCAGAGTGGGTTAGAAATATTTGCAGGGAATTAAAACCTTTAGGATTACGCTGGGGTTGTCAGACGAGAGTTAATCTTGTAAATGACGAATTATTGGAGATTATGAAAGACAGTGGCTGTCTTCAGATAGATTTTGGTATTGAATCAGCCTCAGGCAGGGTTCTCAAGTCCATTAAAAAAGCACAAACTCCTGAACAGATAAAAAAAGCCCTCGATTTAACGAAAAAATACGGTATCAAAAGTTTTGCAAGTTTTATGGTTGGGTTACATGGCGAAACAGAGGAAGATTTAATTGAAAACATTAATTTTTTGAAAAAGACAAAACCAGACTTTACTTATTTTAATTTGTTCACTCCTTTCCCAGGTACGGAAGCGGCTGAAATTGCAATTAAAGAAGGGAAATTATCAGAGGATTATTTTTCAAGAGATTATGACATGCTTTTAGAAACAAAGCCTCTTGTTAATTTATCCGCAATGTCCACAGAAACCGTTATACGCTATCACGCAAAATTACGAAATATGGTATTTCTTAAAAACTATCTCGGTGTACTAACTATAAATAATATGAAAGTGATAATTGAAGCCGTAATCGTTTTTTTATTATCACCATACGTAATGTTTAAGTCTGTTCTCGAACTGATGAAAACCAGGAATATTGAAAAATTCGTCTTTTCACTTTTTTCTAATTATCAACGCTGGCAAGCAAAGCGCCGTAATGTTGGTATATAAAAATAGTGTAATCTCTCCGATAAGAAACATATCTTTGCAAAACAAATTTTTATGATTACACTTGTAAATCCCACCTTGGTTACCCAGCGCCATGATATATTTACCACTGGCATCGTTTATATGCCGATAAGCCTTGCCTATTTTGCTAGCACCCTTAGGCGGCACGGATTTCAATGTACAGTTATTGACGCATTTGGAGAAAACCCAAACCAATTTTATTTTGATGAAAATTATTTATACCGTGGACTTGTGCCATCGGAGGTGGCAGATAAAATATGCGTTACATCAAAAGCTATTGTACTTTATGCAATTAACTTAACATGTCATCGCTCACTAGTCGACATTATACAAAGTATCCGTTCTCGATTTTCCTACATTCCTATAATCGTTATGGAGAACACGCAGGCGGTAACAGCATATTCTCTGCGCAGACTACAAGAAAAGTTTTATGACATTGGGGTAGATTACATAATTACCGGGGAGGCAGAGGAACGAGGTGTAGAATTATTAAAAGCACTTCACTATGGTACACCAAAAGTTGATATTTCAAAAATTGACGGCATTGGCTTTATGCTAAATGGCGTAACACATTATATACCACCCAGTCGGAAAATCGCTAGTCTTGATACTTTGCCATTCCCCGCCTGGGATTTGTTTCCACTTCAAAATTATTGGCGGTTAAAATATGCACACGGCCCGTTTGAAACAAAAAAGTATTTACCTATATTAACATCAAGAGGATGTCCGTATCTATGTAAATTTTGTATTATTCCTGAAACAAATGATAGAAAGTGGCGGGCACGTTCTGCCAATAATGTGGTTGACGAAATGGAGAAATTATTAGCTCAGTTTGGAGTGAGAGAATTCCATATAGAAGATGTTAATCCCACTGTGAATGATAAACGGATACGCGAGATTTGTGAAGAAATAATTCGTAGGAATCTTAAAGTAATATGGAAGATTTCATCTGGTACAAAAGTTGAAACGTTGCGTAATGAATCTATTATTGAGCTTCTGGCAAGGGCAGGTTGCCGATACATTTCCATTTCACCTGAAACAGGCTCGCCGCGCATTCTAAACAAAATGAATAAACCATTTGATTTTGATCTTGCAATTCGGTTGGTAAAAAAAATGAACGATATCGGTATACGCTCACAGGCTTGTTTTGTATTAGGTTATCCTGATGAAAGTGATGAAGATAGGCAGATGACCTGGCAAATGGTTCATGATTTGACTAAAGTTGGTGTTGATGAAATTGCGGTTTTTATTATTACTCCCGCGCCAGGGTCTGCAATATTTGATCAGTTTGGGGATTGTGCAGATTATTCGAAGTTGACTTTTTCTCCTATATGGAGAGAGGATTACAAAAGGCTCAACAAATTTCGCCTCCGTTTATATATGAGGTTTCTATACTGGAAATTGCGATATCATCCATTAAAAATAGTAAAACAAGTAAATAATTTTCTTTGGCGAAAATTCGAAACGAAAATGGAGATGACGCCTTATCGGGCATTACATTTATTGTTAATGGAATTGAGATTAACTGGAAAATATTGCAGTAATCGATTACAAAAAGACAAACACAATAATGCATAATAATATTGATCTGTTCGAGATAATTCCATGCCCTCTTTGTGGAAGCACTGAATTTAAAGTTATCTATCCATCAAAATATCCTACACGTATTTTAAAAAATGACTTGTTGCAAATATACCGTTCATCAAGTGATCAAAAATTACTGGATCAGATGGTTTCTTGCACTTCCTGTTCCTTAGTATACTTGAATCCACGGGTCAATCCTGCCATTATTCTTGAATCTTATTCTGCCTCTGTAGATCCAACCTTTGTAAAGCAAAACAAAATGCGTGTTCGGACATTCGATAAAGAGTTACGGCGATTAATAAAACAATTTGGGATAGTAATCAATAAGCATAAACGTATTCTTGACATTGGTTGTGCAGGCGGTGCATTTTTAAAAGCAGCTCATGACCTGGGATTTAGTGTTGTAGGTGTTGAACCAAGTAGTTGGCTGTGTGAATATGGGAAGAATGAATACGGTTTAGACCTCCGTTCTGGAGTATTATCGGAACAGGATTTTGATGCTGCTAGTTTTGACATAATCGCTCTTTGGGACGTCATTGAACATCTTCCGCAGCCTCAAGAAGTTCTTGCTAATAGCCACACTCTATTAAAAGATAACGGATTACTCATTATTAATTATCCCAATTATGATAGTTGGGCTGCCCGCCTGCTAGGGTCTAAATGGCCTTTCTTGCTTAGCGTTCATTTGTTTTATTACACCCCCAAGACAATTAGTAAACAATTAGAGCAATGTGGATTTCAAATTATACAGACAAAACCTTACTGGCAGGTATTAGAGCTAGGTTATATTTTACATCGGGCATCTCAGTATTTTAAATTATTTGGCACATTTGAAACTATTGCAGAATTGGCCGGGTTATCTAATTTATCTACAATGTATAACATGGGACAAACTCAGGTAGTCGCGAAAAAGATTAAATCCTCAGCCAGGGAGTATAAATGAAAATTCCTTCAGTCAAGGCGGTTATTTTTGATATGGATGGAGTTCTTTTGCTTTCTACGCCAGCGCATGAATACGCTTATAAAAAAACATTAGAAAAAATTGGTATCGGAAATATTCAGTATAGCCGATTTGCAGGTATGCGAACGGATGAGTGTATAAAAATTATTTTAAAAGAAAATGGTTTTAGTGCTTCACCAGAATTTGTTTCTACGTTAGCAAAGCGAAAAAGTTACCTTTCCAATGCGTATATGAAAGAGAATATTCCATTAGTGCCGGAATGTAAGAAAATATTGGGTATTCTTAGAGAAAAATTTAGGTTAGCTTTAGCTAGTTCTGCATCTGTTAACAATATAGAATTATTCTTACAGGCCAGTGGTTGTCGTGAGTTTTTTGAAGTTATCGTAGATGGGACGCAAGTAAAAGAAGCAAAGCCTGACCCTGATATATATATACTAACTTTAATGAAATTGAGATTACAACCAGAAGAGTGTCTGGTTATAGAAGACGCTGTAAATGGAGTTATAGCTGCAAAAGCTGCAGGTATGTTCGTTTGTGGTTTGCCAGGTGTTTCAACTGAAGATGAACTAAAAAACGCAGGGACTGATGCTATTCTCTCTAATATCAAAGATATTGTGAATGAATTAGCAGTGACACAGTGAAACGTATTTACAACTCAAATGACATTGATAAATTTTTTCCAAAAACAATACATCCTGAATTGTGGACAGCAATTGTTCCCGCCGCTGGGCGCGGTTCTCGTTTGATGTACGATAAGCCAAAGATCCTTTTCCCCATTGCAGGAAAACCAATCTTAACCTGGCTAATCGAATTACTTTCCCCTTTTTGTGATAAATTTGTTTTTATTTTTTCACCAAGTGGAAAAGTGGAAATTGAACCACTGCTAGAAAAAATGATACCCGATCGTTATAAGATTGCTATTCAAGAAAAACCAAATGGTATGGGAGATGCTGTTTTAAAAGCAAAAGATTCCGTCCATACCAAATATTGTTTAATTATATGGGGAGACCAGGTGGGCATCAAAAAGAAGACAGTTGAAAGAAGTATGAGAGCCCATGAACATAGGAAAAATGCCTTATTAACCTGCCCAACTCTGTGGAAAAAAAATCCTTATATCCACTTTCAGCGAGATCATACAGGGAGAGTTATAAATATTTTACAGGCGCGTGAAGTGATGTCTATGCCAAAAGAAGGCGAAAATGATTGCGGCCTTTTTCTGTTTTCTACAAAGACTCTGTTTGAAAAACTAGATAAAGCTCGAATAGGGTATTTTGCAAACGGACAACAAACTGGAGAATTCAACCTTCTTCCTATATTCCCAACGCTAGATAAAAATCCTGGGGATCTGGCTTGTTTACACATAATTGATGAAGAAGAAACAATTGGAATAAATAATACGGAAGAGGCAGAGGTATTATCAACCATACTAAAGAATAGGGAAAATGAAGCGTAAAACCAATAACCCTGAAGAAAGAATTATATGGTATTAAGCGGAACAAATATAAGCACCGATAAAATTAATGTTGTTCTTTTTTCTGGAGGGAGAGGGACAAATACTCTTACGGAAGTATTCCTTAAACATCCAGATATCTCCCTTACTCTCTTAGTAAATGCATATGATGATGGTTTATCTACAGGTAGATTGCGACGTTTTATACCTGGTATGTTAGGACCTTCGGATATACGTAAGAATATTTGTCTTTTGATACCAAATAACGATCGGTCTAGTCGTTATTTAAAATTTATATTAGATTATCGGTTCCCAACGGATATAAGTTTTGATGCTGCTTTTGATTGTTTAAAAGCATTTAGCGAACAAAAGATACCTTCTGCTCTTAAGTTAGCAGAGGCTTACGGACATCTCTCAATTAATCACGCTAAATGGATTAGTTTATTTTGTGAGGTTTTTATTACTTATATCATAAACCAAAAGAGTAACGGGAATGTCTTTAATTTCGAAGACTGCTCAATTGGAAATATATTTTTTTCAGGATGCTTTCTTTATACTAATAAAGATTTCAACAAAACAATTGATATTTTTAGCAAGTTTTGTGAAATAAGGGGGACTGTTTTAAATATATCGGATGGAGAAAATTATGTACTCGTTGCTGTAAAGGAAGACGGGACTTTTTTGAAAAGTGAGGCTGATATTGTTTCTCCTCAAAACTCCGCATGTATATCGGAAATATTTCTTCTGAAAAATTACTTGGATAATTCATTTATTGAAGAATTGAGAGGAAAATCGATGGTAGAGATTGCCTCAATTTTAAACAAAATATCAGAATTTCCTGAAATAAATCCAAATGCTAAAATCACTCTTGAAAATGCTGATGTGATCATTTACGGACCAGGGACTCAAAATTCTTCTCTTTTCCCTTCGTATCTGACCAAAGATGTAACGGAGGCTATTGTAAATAATAAATCGGCAGAAAAAGTATTTATTGCCAACATTAGAAAAGATAATGAAATTCAAGGTGAAAATGCCAATAGTTTAATAAAAAGATTTCTCTATAATATTTCTCGTAAAGGTACTTTTCAATTTGATAAGAACGACATTGTTTCTGCTTTTTTCATTCAAAAAGATGATCAGGATAATTGTGATTGTTCAAACTCTCTTACTTTCGATCAGAGCAATTTCGATTTTCCATTGGAAAAGGTAAAGTGGTTAGATTGGGAGGTCAAAGATGGTAAACATGCCGGGGGACAGGTTCTGGACGAATTACTTAGCATTGTACAAACCAAACGTCAGGTGAAATTAAAGCCTTTTCATCACTCAGTTTCTGTCGTGGTACCAGGATTAAATGAAGAAAAGACGGTTAAGCATGTCCTTCATCAATTGAATCTGCTCGATTTTACTTCTTTTGGTCTAGGCAAAGAGATAATATTCGTTGACGGAGGTTCAAGTGATCAAACTTTAGAACAAGCCAAGTCGGAAAAAGGAATTAGAGCTTATCAGATTAAGAAGCCAAAAGGTCGCGGTGCTGCTTTACGGTATGGTATAGCAAAAGCAAAAGGAAATATTATAGTATTTTTCCCTTCTGATAACGAATATCGCGCAGAAGATATTTATCCCATTGTTAGTTCCATTGTAAAAAATGAATTTCAAGCAGTATTTGGTAGTCGAGCAATTAAATGTATTAATATGAAAAAGAGGAATTTAGAAATTTACCTTGGGAATTATATTGCTTATTGTATAAGTAAATACGGCGGTATATTATTAAGTACTTTAACTTTAGTTATTTATAATCGGTTTTTTAGTGATCCCCTTACCAGTATTAAAGGCTTTGATGCAAAAGTTTTAAAAGATATCAACCTTGTTTCTAATGGAATGAATCTTGATACCGAAATAATCGCTAAGTTGTGTAAGAGAGAAATATTTATACTGGAAATCCCCGTTGAATTTCACCCGCGAACTAAAAAAGAGGGAAAGAAAACTACTATACTTGGAGGATTAAAAGCATTATTTACGCTCATTTTTTATTTGTTTAAATGATTGTACATGAAAAAGATTTCTATTATTATACCGGCTTATAACGAAGAAGCATTTATTGGTACCCTCATTAAAAAAATACTTACTGTAGATATTGAATCTTTAGGATTTGTTAAAGAGATAATTGTTGTTGATGATGGCTCTAAAGATAAAACTTACGAAATTGCTAGTAGTTATGAGGGCATTCGTTGTATTAAACAATTCAAAAATCAAGGAAAAGGGGCCGCAGTACAACGGGGAATTAAAGAATCTACAGGAGATTGGCTTTTAGTTCAGGATGCGGATTTGGAATATGACCCAAATGATTATGTTTTTTTATTGCAAGCATTAGAGAAGGAAAATTCTATAGCCGTTTATGGTAGCCGAACCTTGGGGCAAATTAAAAAGAGAGACCTGTTTTGCTTGTTCCCAGGAAAGCATCCTGAGCAAAGTATCGGACCATGGTGCGCAGGAATAATTTTATCTATATGGACTTTTGTATTATGTGGTCATTGGATATCAGACACACTTACTGCCTATAAGCTCTATCCAGCAAAAGTAATCAAAGAATTTTCTATTAAGACGCGTGGGTTTGAAACAGACCACGAGATAACTGCAAAATTAATAAGAAATCATATAAAAATAAAAGAGGTTCCAATAAGATATTATCCTCGCTCAATAGAAGACGGGAAAAAAATAAAACCAAGAGACGCCCTTATTGCAATATGGACGCTCTTAAAATATCGTTTTATAGATTGATATTATTCTTTTTCTTATGCGAGGTAATAAAAGTGTGATCCGTGGCTCGCTAGGGAAGTGCCGTTGAAATTCGTAAATATGGAAAATAGTTGGCAGTTAATTCGTTTTTACTTGTATAGAACCGGGTTTATCCCGTAAATTCTTTCCTCCAATGGTAGAACAGAATACATCTTCTCTTTTGCTGATATACACCACAGGGATAGTTTCTACACTCTTCATTGTGGCGGTGTCTTTCTTTGTTATTTTGAAGAACGCCTTTCTTATCGGTCGAGCACGGGTTGTTTTTATCTGTTCGATTATTCTTTATTTTGCTGGCATTTTAACATTCCAACTCCTGAAACTACATACATTCAAATATTATGGCGACTTTGCCATTTGGCTTGAATTGTTTTCAAATATTGTCGATGATCGTGGTGTAATCTCCACCCTTGAAGAAACTTCATTTGGACACAGAGGTGTAAATAATTTTTTTGCATTACATTTTGTGCCCCTTATCTATCTCCTTGCTCTTCCACTTTATATCTTCAAAAACTATCCTGTATATATAATCGTATTACAAACTCTCATTCTTACGTCATCTGTGATTCCCGTTTATCTCTTTTCAAGAGACATCTTCAACAATAAAAGAATCGGCTATTTGTTCGCGGCATCTATTCTATTCTTTCCAGCTATTCAGTACATCAACCTGTATGATTTTGAGTTTCTGAGAATTTCGATACCGTTATTACTCTTTAGTTTTTATTTTATACATAAAAGAAAAACTATTGTGTATTTTGTCTTTTTCATTTTGTCTGTCCTCGTGCGGGAAGAGGTGGCCTTAACAACCTTTTTGCTTGGATTTTATATCTTCTTTGTACTGAAAGAGAAAAAGATCGGGTTGATTACCTCCGCCGTTTCGATTTCATATTTTTTCTTTGTTACGAAGGTTGCAATGCCGTATTTCGCCGGTGCCTCGACGACCATTCATCACCACCTGGCCTTTGGCAATTTTTCGTATATGGGAAACTCCCCGTCTCAAATAGTTATTTATATTGTCTCACATCCGCTTGCTATCATCTCGAACCTGCTCAATAAAATAAAAATTGCCAATTTTTTAATGTATGTATTGCCGCTCTGTTTCACCTCTTTCTTTTCTCCGGCGATTTTTTTTATTGCCACGGCCAATCTCCTGCTCAATTTTTTAAGCGTCTCAATTTCCCATTACTCATATATACTCTACTACCTCTCTCCCAGTATTCCCTTTTTGTTTTTGTCCGCGATTCAAGGGGTTAAAAATATTCGTGACCGATGGCTTCCATTCCTTAAGGATAAGAATGTTTTGCCGGGTAAGTTTGACAATGATAAATTTACGTACGCCTTGGTGAGTTGTATTTTTGTTGCCTGTGTTTCCTCGAATATCTTCTTTGGTCCGTCTTTCTTGTCTATCCAGTTTTGGAACCATGATTATAAATTAGCGCCTTATAAAACCCATAATTTCCACTATTCCCAATATATCCCTACCGAACATCATGCAAAGGCTTTTTCGTTTTTACCTTTAATCCCGAATAACGCCATTGTTTCCGCAGAACATTTTTTTCTGCCATATCTCTATGGGAAAAAAGCCCTAATGAATTTTCCCATTTATGAAGGCGCTGATTATGTGCTCATTGACAAAACACATCCCATCAAATTTGGCACAATAGGGGTGGATCCCATAGAAGCGAGAAAAAACCCCCAGCAATTTTATGACCTGGTTGAAAAGGATACAAATAATTGGGAATTAATAAAGGAAGATGACGGTGTGTTTCTTTTCAAAAAAAGGCAGTGGAATTAACTCGGGGATATCGTGAAAGTCAGTGTAATCGTTCCTACCTTTAACAGTGCAAAGACCATTGAAGACACCCTGAAGAGTGTCATTGCCCAGAATTGGGCCGACCTGCAAATTATTATACAAGACGGCGGTTCTGGCGATGATACGAAATCCATCGTCGCAAAATATCCAACAGCCTTATTGGGTTGGCGGTCAGAACCGGACAGCGGCATATATGACGCTATGAATAAAGGTATCAATCGCACGACCGGTGAAATCATAGCCATTCTTAATAGCGACGATGCGTGGTTGCCGGGTACCCTGGAGCGGGTTGTGGCGGTGTTTTCGCGCAATCCGGAAGTTGGTGTGGTCTCCGGGTCTATTGAAGTATGGGAAGACTCGCCCGGTGGCGCTCGTGTAGTTTTAAAATCGAGTTTACTGCATTTGCACAAGGGATTAACGGTGCAGCATCCCGCTACGTTCGTGCGGCGTAGTGTGTATAACCGCGTTGGACTCTTTAATACCGGTTATCGTATTGGCGCTGACTATGATTTTATCCTGAGATGCCTGGAGGCTGATATCTCATGGATTATCATGAACGACGTCTTTACCTGCATGCGGGCAGGAGGTAAAGGCGGTTCGACATTTACCCTTGAAGACGGGAAGATACGCATATCTCACAAACTCTCGTCAACAGTCGGGGAAGCCATTGTTGGCGCAAATAGTCTTACACGACATTTGACCAGGCAATTTATTTTGAAAATCTTTGGGAGAAAAACCTTATCAACGCTCAGGGGTTATTTGTGGCGTAAGCGTACATATCGCTAGATAAAGTTAAGCAAGGCTTTCAAATGTTTCAAAAGTTTTTTTTGCCGTATTTTCCCACGAAAAACATGCTGCCCTTTCCAGGGCATTTTTTGTCAATACGGAGATTAACTCTTGATCATTGAGCGCCTTGAAAATTACATCAGCTATTGCGTTAGGATCCATCGGATCAAAATAGTTAGCTGCATCTGCGCAAATTTCCACCATCGGTTCTAATTTAGAAGCAAGTATTGGAGCGCCACAGGCCATGGCCTCTACTAAGGTCATTCCGAATGATTCGCACGTTGATGGAAACACAAACAATTTGCAGGTGGAATAGAGATACGGCAGTTCTTCGTAAGGAATACTGCCTAAAAAAATTATCCTGCCATGGCACCCCTGCTCTGCGATAAACGCCTGCATCTCTTTGTAATATTCCTCGTCAAAGCATCTTCCTGCAAACACAAGCCGAATGTTCTCATCTACCTTACCACTCAGGAGGACAAACGCCTTAATGAGCTCTAAGAAATTTTTATACCTCTGGATATGAGATACATAAAGAATAAATTTATCTATCCCATATTTTTTCTTAAATTGCCGAGATGTATCCTCTTCATTGCGGGGATAGAATATTTCTTTGTTAATCCCATGGTAAACAACTTCTGCATGTTCCGTCAAAATTCCAGATTTTTCGATAATGAGGCGTGCACTTGCCGAAGGGAAAATAACTTTTTTAGCTTTTTTAATAGATAAAATAGTCAATAATTTTAATAGTTGTAACCTTGTTCTCTTAATAAAACTGCTTTTTTTTGAAAAATTACTGTTGAATGGTTCTATATTCTGTATCATAACCACATTAGGAATCTCTGTGAAAAATGGACATACATTCCCAGGTGAAAAAAGGACGTCCACTTTTTCTTTCTTTAAGAAGAA
>Ga0209514_10001811_pt1 | contig 35246 bp, 46 predicted proteins | sample Subgrocontami58m_FD_187452 | JGI IMG/M metagenome (GOLD analysis project Ga0209514, IMG submission 187452) | Subsurface groundwater microbial communities from S. Glens Falls, New York, USA - GMW37 contaminated, 5.8 m (SPAdes) (version 3) | ecosystem: Environmental > Aquatic > Deep subsurface >...
CTTTTTTCTTATGAATGCCATTGTAATGCCTATAATAGGCATTACAAGTATATAAATGTTTCGATTTTACCTTCGATAAAATTTGTAGTGGCCAAAATTCAGTTAGAACTCAGGTATTTAATAGATAGATTTCATTGAGAACCTGCTCCATTGTTGAAAATGCTCTTCTTAATTGCTTTGGAGTTGTTATTAATGGTGGTTGCAACATTAAAGTATTTCCTAAGTGGCGGTATCTTGAATTTGAGATTATTACTCCTTTCTCAAGAAGTTTTGAAACAATTAAGTCTGCTTTTTTGCAATCTGGCGCCCCATTTCTATCAACGACATCTATTGCTCCCTTCAATCCGAGACAACGCGAATTCTTTAGACTAGAAAATTTATTTTCCATCTTTATTAATGAATAACGAATAATGTTAGTTAGTTCATGAACATTCTTTAAAGTGGGTTTTAATTCTTTAAGATATGCAAGACCTGCAGCCAGACTTACTGGATTGTGCGCGAATGTGAATGAATGGTCTCCAGGTTGAAATGAATATTCTTCTTTGTAAATTGTGCCTGCAAGAGGAAAACCTCCTCCAATTGCTTTTCCGAAAACTAAGATATCTGGATTGACTTTATATTCTGTGCACAAAAAATTAACCCCCATACACCCAAAACCCGTCTGCACTTCGTCAATAATCATTGTAACATCATATTCTGTGCATAATTTTCTTATGCCTAGAATTAATTCTTTAGAAAGAATTTTGCAACCTGCATTCCCCTGAATAAGTTCTAAAATAATCGCCGCAGGTTTATTATTGTGCATCTTCTCTTCTATATCGCATAAATCTTTCTTAACTTCAATTCCATTTGTAAAATAATTCTTATACTTGCTATCTGAAAGTTTCCAGCTTACACCCATAGTGGCAAAGCTTCTTCCGTGAAATCCATCTTCGAGATATAGAATTTTATCCCTATCTTCATAATGGTTTATTGCTAGTTTCATTGCACCTTCAACTGCCAAACTTCCATGAAGGACGAAGTTAACTTTTGAAAGACCTAAAGGTGAGAGCTCGAGAATTCTACGAGCAAGCTCTGTTTTTTCTGGAGTAAAGTACGCAGTTCTTAAGTGAGTTATTCTTGAAAGTTGTTTTTTAACAGCAGAGATAACCTTTGCATTATTATGTCCTAGAGGCATTGACCATGTTTGAGAAAACAAATCAATATATCTCTTCCCTTGTGCATCCCAAAGATATACTCCCCTTGCACGATCAATATCTAATGCTTCAGAAGAGATTGTGCTTCCTTCGCTTAGACTTAAATTTGGCTTTGCAAGGGCAATCTGAGTAAGAAGAAGTTGATTTTGATTAACTTGAGTCATACTTAGTTGTCGTAGGGAATTTATTTATTTCTTGTCACAATATTGTTTATTGTGCCTTAACGCACAATTGGGCAGTGTAATGAGGTATAATATTCAATTGTGTTCATTACTGAACATTAGAGAGATGTTGTGAGGTATAATATTCAATTGTGTTCATTACTGAGCCTTGTTAAAAATAGTGAAAAAGATCTTCTTTGTTTAATGAAAAGATACTATGGATTATATTTTGATATACTACCACTAGTGAAAATAGTGAATAAAGATTTATATATCTCTTTAGTGTAAAATATATATGAAGCGGAAAGTTATAAGGCAGGGGCATAATACTTTGACACTAACGCTTCCCAATAAGTGGGTTAAAAGTTTAGGTATTGTTGCCGGAGACGAACTGGATGTCATTGAAAATAACGGTTCTATAATTGTTAATGGTAAACAACATTCTGAACAGAAATCTACTTCTATAGATATTAATGGATTGCGTGTGCCTATGATTTGGAGATTTTTTCAGTCAGCCTATAGAGAGGGTTATGATGAAATAAAATTAGTCTTCGATTCTGATCAGAAGAAACACGAGGGGGTTTATAATTATTATACTACTCAATTTGAATATACTAGAATTGGAGAAGAAAAACCTCATATAAGACCCACGATTGAAGCTCTTCAGGATATGGTAAACAGATTCATTGGTATTGCAATTATAGACCATAAAGAAAATTATTGTATTGTAAGAGAGATGGGTGAACTTACTAGCCGAGAATTTGATAATTCTTTAAGAAGAATTTTTCTTCTTCTTCTTGAATTGTTTGATTATGTCATTAACTTAATAAAAGAGAATAAGATTGGAGACATAAATATTTGTAAGACCTTGCACCTTATGGATATCAATGTAGATAGATTTGTTGATTATTGCTGCAGAATAAATAATAGAATAAACGACTCATCACTTAATAAAAAAAAGCCACTTATGTTCTCCACACTCTTTCTCATAGAGCTTCTGGGAGATGAATTCAAATATATAGGCACACACTTAGCAAAATCTAAGAAAAAAGTGGATGATGTTCTTCCATTTGCGGAAAAAGTGAAAGAGCATTTTGAGATGTATTATCATATATTTTATAAATATGATAGAGAAACTGTGAAACAGTTCGGAGAAAATGATTTCAAAATCTATAATGACCATTTTAAGTGGAAGGCTTCCTCGAACAGCGATGCTAAAAGCATTCGCAGGCATTTGATGCAAATAAGCAAGTTTATCTTCTGCCTTATGGAATTAAGAATTGAGATGGAATTTTAGAATCATCGGCTTGCGATTCTCGAAGTCTAAAATACGAATCTGTTTCAGTGTTTTAATTTTCTTGAATGTCTCACTCTCTCGAAGACGGATCCCAGAAGGTAAGTAGATACGCCTCTCCATGAACCACGACAAAAATTAAAAAGGAAGTTATATCCTAAGACCTTGAAAATTGAGCAGAAAGGTCTTAGATATCAAGGGAAAGACGTACAATTTTGCTCAATTATTTACGTCTTTCACTATATGTATACATTCTTATGAATTCTCTTTATGTAAATGAGTTCGAATCTGCTTTCGTTAGAAGACATGACGAGCCTGCGCCACGCATCAGGGTAACACGGGCAGGGTCTGCGTTAGATTTCGAAAAAGTAAAAGACATGACTGCCGGTGATTTATCGCAATGTGTTGTAGACATTGGAGATAATCGTCTGCATTTCATAGTTGAGCCAACCTCTCCACCGAGCAAGGTTTTTGTTGTTTCGCCTTATTTCGACGCTCCTGCTCTTGCCATCCATCATTACTCTTCCAATTATTCTGCATATCTTCTTCTTAATGACAGATACATGTTCGCACAACTCATGGGAAGAAATATTCCTCGAAAGGCAATAATTTCTTCTGCAGACAATCAAAACGCGCCTGACAGGATTTGAACACCTGAGTGAATACCTCACGAAGGTTGCCGCGGACTTCCTGTCTGCGTGCACTTTCAAATCCAGACGCGCCTGACAGGATTTGAACCTGCGACCCTCGGGTTAGGACCCCGATGCTCTATCCGGGCTGAGCTACAAGCGCATGCCATTGTAACTCCTTGAGCGATTTTAAAGATATCTACTAGCAGAATCTTATATGCAAGCGCCATGCTTCTGTCAAGAACGCGTTTGAGACTTTCAAGAGAAACATCTACCGAGCGCCCATTGGAATGCACTGTGGAAGAAGTGATCTGTAAGTGTTGAGATTATTTTTGAATAATTTCTTTTGTATGGGTGATAACTGTAGTGGCTAGTCTGAACAATTTACTGTAGAGTTGTTCATCTACTGAGAGCTTCGTGTCATATTGATATTCTTCTCGTATTTCTGTGCTTGTAGCTCCTTCTTTTTCTTTCTGAACATCAAGTTCTGTTATCTGTTCTAATAGCTCTTTAGGAAGGTCGATGTTCTTCTCCTCAATGAGCTGATAGATGAGTGCGAACGTGCATTCTTGATTTCTTGACTTATAGCCAAACTTTGCGGCAATTGCAAGCAAGGAGTGATACATAGCGTAAAAAATTGTACTTGCGCTGATATCGGAGAAATCTTGCTTGAGGAGCTCGGTTGCGTTTAAGTAATGCTCTGCTTTCCTGAGATGATCTAGGGCAAGAGCATTATTCGGAGGAATTCTCACAAGACCTCTGTGCTTACCTGTCTCTTTAAGCTCTTTCTCTGCCTTCTTGAGACACCAATCGACTTTGTTTTTAGCGTGGCTCATAGGTTTTGTAGGATTTCTAAAAATAAATCCTCTCCTGATACATATATACCTTTGAGGGCATTTGCAACTACTTCTTGCTTTTTCTTTATATGGTTTTCTAAGTCTTCTTTTGTCTGATAAATGGTATGGATTTTCTTGATATTCGTAATGTTTACTTCTTTTATCTCTTTCTCGACTTTCTGGAAATTTTCTTGATTAACAATAACAAGTGCATCAATATCTCGTGCTTCTTTTTCCTTGCGTAAGACCGAACCAAATAAAATAACTCCTTGAGCATTCTTTATTTTCCTTAATTCTCGAATCCAGACACGGACATACGGGGAAGCCCTTTCAGCTTCTCGTTTAAGAAGGTATTTAGCATATTGCCGTGCATAATCATTCTCAAGATTCACTCGATAGATATTTGCTTTTCCTACCTTTCTTTTTATAAGGATGTTTTCTTTTTCGAGTTTTCTTGCGATTTTGAGCACACCTACGGCGCTGATGCCTATGGCTCCAGCTATATTGTTCGCATTGTATTCTTTTTCAGGGCTTTTGAGAAGAATTAAAACAAACTTCATCTCGGTATCTTGTCCAGTTCTCATAGTTAACTTATAGTTAGTATATCCTAACTTTAAGTTTATATACCTTTCGGCTAATTAAATCTTGCCCCCTATAAAATAAGATTGCAATGTAGAGAGTAGTTGGAGATTTATAAGTAGATATGAAGTCTTCTTTAGGTATAGAGAGCTTTGAATAACCCTTCAATTTAGATGTGCCTCGAGGGTCGTCAGAAATCGCCGATTTCTGAGCGCCTCGAGAATCGAAGATTCTCTTAGTTTCAAAGCGGTTCGATAGAGGACTTTGGGGTTTTTCAAAGTCCTCTATATTCTAAGGTAACTTAAACCTCTGGCGAACATACAAAAATAATGAGGTGCAGGGGAGAGGATTCGAACCTCTGAATCCACTAAGGAAACAGCTCTTGAGGCTGTCGCGTTTGACCACTTCGCTACCCCTGCATGGCAATATACACGTGGCAGCAGTTTTAAATCTTTCAGTTTAGTCAAGTCATACGTATGCATAATAATCTGGATTTTTAAAAACGTCGGCGATTGAGTTGATTATTTTTAGAACCATACCATCTTAAACGCTCTCCAGCGTAATCTATGCCGCATCCAAATGTTCCACCTGCAATAAGTCCAAGTAATCCAAATAATATAGGTGCATAACCACGAAACTCTTTAGTGTCAATGCCATTTGAGAAGTTTTTAGTGTATAATGTGCGCGTAAGATTCATAATCTCATCTGTCAATTCTTTCGCAGTCGCCGTAATTTTTTTCTCAGGAACTCCAATAGATGTTGTTAGCATAATTAAATCGTCAATCTTGCTTGAAAGATAAGGAGATGTTTGTTGAGCATAAACCAAACCTTCAGTTATAGAAACAATACTATGAGCAAACATCTGTCCATGTTTTAGCGCTCTTTCAGCAATCTGGAATTCAAGAGGACCAGCATCAGAGCTACTACCCGTTCTATAAGAAATACTAGAAGAGTTTTGTCGCGCATTATTCCACAAAGGAGCATCGCTTTTGAGAAGTTCCCACGTGTTAGAAATTGTTGGCAGTTTTGCATAAAATGTAGAGCCACGGTGCCATGTATTCGCAATAGCCATGATTTCAATATCAGTTAGTTCTTTCTTTCTTTGCTCATTTCTTCTACTTTCTCGTGCAGCTTCACTTCCCTGAGGATTTGTCTTAGAGGCGGTTCTAATATGCTCTCGCAGACTCATTTTTGGATAAAGTGAAGTAACTTCAGATAGCAAACGTGCAGCCAGTTCACCTGCTCCATAATTGTAAGTATATGTATGTTTAGTATAATCATAGACCTCGCGACTCTTTCAAACAGAGCGACTCTGACTGTTGCCTTCACTATCTGTATAATATTCAGTATCCCAGTACCATTCAGTAGAGTAATAATCTAAATGAGTATCTTGCCAAGCAGCATCAAGAGAATTATTTACATGCGACATCTTTTGTTGCGCGTCGCTCATTTCAGGTATTGATTCAAAACATGCACTGGCCTGACCTTGCAAACTACTGAGAAGATCTCGTAAATCATAATGGAATCCGTCACGTTCGCGATTCATTTTACGCTTAAGCATTTCTCCAAATCTGTAAGGAATGTCCTTGGATTTTGTCGTTAGACCATGAGCCTTATTCAAAGACTAAAATATTTTCATCGCACTATCATTTACCTTAGGCAAGTATATATTAAAAGGTCCAGGGGAGACTCCTTGTTCTTGCGCGTCTTTTTCTATCTGCGTTATCTCAGAAAATGCGAGAGGAATGCAATGAGTACGTTGTTTCTCGTTCCTGTAAGATATTCCACTTGCCAGAGCACAACCAAGAACAGCTCCAATAGCTACCTCAACAGGACTGGTGCGTAAAGCATAAAGAGTAGCTTCCTTTGTCCGCTCGTAAAAGTCTCGTATGAATGCCATAGAAATGTAGACATATGTTCATTTTTAAGCTTTTCGTATTAGTAGCCCCTTGAAAGTAACACGATTTTACCCTTAATAGTCTCCTTCTTCATACTTCTTCCGTTGTATGAGTGGAATATACATCTCTCCAGTGATAGTAAAATACTCTTTGTCGTATTTATGAATCTGCTCTTTTGCTCTTTCTTGTTTTTCAGGAGGCGTATTATGGAGAATTCTGATAATTTCATCATGCAGAATCAGAATTCTCCAGACAGGGAATTCTGTACGAAAGATGATACAATCAACATAATTCCCTGTAATCAGTCTTGCATTCATGTAATCTATCTTGAATTCCAGTTCTGAGATTTTCTCCTTCTTCAGCATCTCTTTTCAGAGAGAATGTGCTTTATGAATAGAAAGAAACATTCCTCAAGAAAACAATACTCTTTATCTGAGAAAATAACGAAGACAGCATCGGAGCTTCGCCTCTGGTGGGAGACTACCACAACCGACGTAGCCAGCTTGACTTCCGAGTTCGGAATGGGATCGGGTATTTCCTGGTTACTATGACCGTCTTCAGAAACAGGGAGAAAGATGGGTTTTTAAGTCTTTCGAGGCACGCAGTAGTTAGGAAAGTAGATAAGTGGGCAAAAGACTCCGAGATTGGGGTCTATAAGCGTTAAAAAGCTCGTTTTCGAGTGTGAGCAGTGCAAGGAGCTTTTGTTGCTGTCTCCAGTAGTTTATTCTGCCTTGAATACGAGTAGCATCGATATTCTTGTATCTTCTTTCTTTTCGTTTTTGATTCTGTTCTTTTTTCGCTTGCCCACTTAATACAGAACGATAGTCTCTTTTCTGTTGGATGATCTTGTCACGGTTTTCTTCATAGTATTGTTCTTTAGTCTTTTGTGGCTTTGGGTTCTTTAAGTCTTCAATAATCTTTGGAATAATCTTTTCTGCCTGATAGTTCCTCTCTGCTTCTTTTTTCCATAGTTTTCTGCTTTCTTGTCTTTCTCGCTTATTCCATTCCTTAAACTCCTTAATATCTATTTTCTTCTGATTCCAGAGTTTTCCGCATTTTGCACACTTGTATTTACTTCTATGTTCGAGCAATACAAGTTCATAGTAACAATTAGGGCATTTTGACATGAAGTGTAGTATCAAACAAAGTATATTAGTCTTTTCATAAAAGATACACACTGCATGCTCAATAGTAACTTTTTATTTAGAAGACGCAAAAGATAAACCACTTATCCTTAGAAGAAATCTAAAAATAAAACTACCATAATCCTTAAAAGCTTTTTAATCTAACTTATGTTATGTGTATATCAAAAGAGGATAGGGCAAGGCGTAAATTCAAGATTACAAATTCTGGGCACATTTTACAGGTGTTCAAAGAAAGAGGAAAGAAACTTTTTCAATGTGAATCAGTTAAAGAGATGCTATCTGAAACACAGAGACACATTCTTAATGATATGCGTTGCGTTATTTGTCCAGATATAAGAACAGGTGTAAATAAAAGTAACTATCTTGCAATGTTTCTCACAGACGCAGGAGATTTTGCAGTAGTTCCTATTTACGTGGATGAAAATCACATCCATATTTTAACATTAAAAGATTTATCAAAAGACGACCACATAAATTGGCATATTGACCAATATAACAATATTGGGAGAGCAAGAGGTGTAACTCCAATGCAGTTAAGTTTTAGGGGCTATTTAAAATGAAAAAGCAAAAGTTTATATCATTTCATAACCTTTATAAAGTATGGCAAATGGGTGCTTATTATGACTGAAATAAGGTGTCTTTCTTGTGGCAAAAAATTTGATGAAGAAAAGAAAAGAAAAAACGTTAAAGTTACATTGAGCAATCCAGGAGACATATTTTGTGAAGGAAATATTGTAACTTGCCCCCACTGCCAAGAAGATTATGTAGAAGGAAATGATATTTTTGAACTTGCAGAAAACTTCGATAAAGCTCATGAAGAAAAATATAGTAAACATAAGAAAACTATTCTTATTCAATGATAATTTTTAATTGCTCGTAAAGGCATAGTTTCCCAAGCATTATCCTCAACATCTATACAGCACCTTTCAGCAGGGGTTTTCTTATCTTCCACTTCTTTCCTCACGAAGTTATAAAAAACCTTAAAGCCATTTTAGTAAGTCTGAACTTCTTTAACGCCTCTTTTGACTTTGTGAAATTCTTTTTGATGCGAATTTTGTCTTTCTTCAAAATAGTGTTTTACACATTTAAAGATATTTTTTAATATACTCTTCAAAATTTAGATTTTTATTTGTAACAGAACGAAATTCAAACTGCTTTTTTCCCAAATTTTTTATAATAAGATATTTTCGTCCTGTAGTTTTATAAGGCATGGGGCTTAAGTGTGATACATTAAATAATAAGGCATTATTAATCTCGGTAATTTTTCCACCCTCTTTATAGACATGGCTGCAAAAAGAGAAGTTTAATGAGTATTCTCTAATAAACTCAGAAATAGTTTTTGAACCTAAATGTTTAGGGTTTGAACTTTTTCTTTTTTTATCTCTTGGTTCGCTATTTGATCTATCTTCTGAAAAATCCACTGAAGATAAAGAAGTATCAAAAGATAATTCTTTTGAATAATCTGCAAAATTATAAGGCGGAGAATGTGTTAGAAGTATTACAAAATCTGGATTTGAAAATCTAACCTTTTCATAACTTATTCTTAATGAGCTTTTTATCTCGTCTTTCATTAATTTTTCATTCCATAGATTTGAAAAATATTTTAATTGGTCATTTCTTATGCTAAAATTAGGCGCACCACCATATCCAAAAATACCCATCTTTCCTAAAGAGGTATTTAAGACTATATGATTCTTGTGGACATTAGTTACGCTAGACATTTGAAGATCTAAATCTCTTTTATCGGTATCTCCATTTACATAAACAATATTTGAAGAGATATCAAGTAACTCCTTCAAGCAATATTTTATTTTATCAATGTAATTTTTCTCTCTTTGTGGAGAATAAAAACCTAGACCTCCAGCAATAAGAATAATGTTATCTCTTCCTATTTTTTCAGAGTTTAATTGTTCTTTTAGCTCTTGAACAAGCTCTAAATTTTCATCAATATCAGATATAACAATTAAATTCATGTTTTATTCTCCACTTTAGGATTATCTTTTAATACTTCTATAAGACACCGTAGTTGTTCTTCTTCATAACCTCTATAAGCTAAGGTAAAAACCTCTCCCCCCCTAATCCTCCCAGCAACCTGAAGGAGATTATCTTTGTTATAGGGGGGAGTAAACAAAATAACTGCCTTTTTCCCAGTTATTTTGCCTCCAATATCTGTACCTTTATCAAATACAGGTGTAGCAATCAATATTTTTCCTTCTTCAATAAATTTTTCTAATTTATCACTTTGATCGTCTTGGTCTTCTCCTGTAACCACATAAATATCATTTTCAGACAAATTAAGCTCTTTCTTTATTAATTTAAACAAGAATTTTGCTAAAGAAACATATTGTGAGTAAATAAAAACCTTTTTCTCTTCTTTAATCTGCTCTTGTAGTAATTTTAATAATGCAGAAAGCTTTTTATCTTCTTGTTTTAACCATTTGTTAACAGTAGATTGTTCAGAAAGAATGCTTCTTGTAATATCCTCACGATTAGAATATAAAAACCAATTTTTTATGTGTTTATACAAAATATATTTGCTTATTAATGTATTGAGCTGATTAATATCAATACTGGTCAGTCCATAGTTTTTCTTTAATTTTGCAATAAGATAAGGATTTACAAGTGTTTCTAAATTCTCTTCAAAACCTTTAATTTTCTTTTGTTTAAGAAACCTGATTACTTTTCTTCTTGTCTCTGAATAAAAATTTTGTATTACTTCTATAAACTCATTTACATAAGCATCATTAATTATGATAGGATCATGAACAATATAGTTCAATCTGCCTGAATCGCTTGTTGCTTCTCTTCTTATTACTTGAGTGATTTTTGGATTAAATTTATTGACCAATGCTTCAATTTTATCCCCTCTGACTTGATAGGGCATGAGAAATATTTTTATTGTTTTTTTCCATTGTTCGAGTCCTAATGCATAATTTGACATTCTGAACTTTTCAAAGAAATCTTTTGCAACAACTAAATCCGATGCTTCATCTATAATCACAACATCAAAATCTTTTTCGCCAATATAACCCTTTTTTACAAAGTTCCTAAATGATTGTATAGTAGTTGCAAACCCATCAATTTCATTTTGATGAATTTTTGGTAATATTTTCTCTATTCCTTTCTTTGATAGAGTAGGATTTGGAAGTATAGATAACCCATAAAACATTTTATTACACTCTTTTGCCCAATGACCAACTAAATTGCTTCTTGGAATTAAAACTAAAGCTTTTTTAAAAATTCCTTTATTTTTTAGTTCAGACAAAATATTCAAAGCAATTATTGTTTTACCTGCACCTTGCTTTAAAGATATAAAGAAATTCTTCTTGTGAGTATCTTTAATATAATTTTCAACCTCTTTTGTAATCTCTACTTGAAGAAGTTCGAGTGTTCCCTTAAAACCTGATTTATTTTCATTCATTTTAGTTTTTTGAAAAAATTAAATACTTTTTCTTGATAATATTGAGGGGTACTTAAAGAATCCATGACTGTCTTTATTTCTTCTTCATCTAATTCATAAAGTTTAAACACATTTGCATCTATTTTTGCATCTGTCTCCTCAATGTCATGTTCCATTTCTGAAAGATTAATGGTTGCAAGTTCTTTAGATACCTTATTCTCCTTTGCCCATTCCTTAAATTTATTCTCTGTTCCTTTTATAAGATTAATAGAATTATCCCATGAATTAGGTTGAATAATAGAAATGGCTGTTTTGTTTAAAATATCTTTTAAAGAATTTATCCGATTATTTGATTCTAAGGAGATTATTAATTCAAGATAAACTAAATCTCGTAATTCCTTTTTTGTAAATTTTAGTTTAATAAGCTCTTTTTCGTAATTAGCGTTTATGCCTAAAATTTTTAATATTTTTTCATCCTCACATACAATCTTGAATTCCCCGAATTTTTCTTTTAAAATATCATTACTATCATCAGGGTATAAACTTGATTCGGTAGCCCATAATGATCTAAAATTCCCACCTCTTATTTCTCGTTTATCTTCAATTAGTATTTCTCTTAATAATTTTTGATTGTTTTTATATTTTGACGAATATTCTTTCCAAAATTCTATTAGTTTTATTTTTAGGTTGTCAATAAGCATTATTTTCTCAACGCAACAGATTATATTTGCTGTAGACTGCTTATTGTTTGAATTAGGCAAGGGTAGTTCTTCAACATGTGGCTTATTTATAGAAAAATAGTCGCCGCTAACTTTTATTGAGGGATTTTTATTAAAAAAATAGGCTTTTAATAAAGCCGAATTAAGCAATCCACAAAGCAAAAAGGGATTGTATTCATTCTGGATAATTGCATACGCTCCCACAAATGAAAAGCCCTCATTATCTACTGCAGCAGTGATTTGAGTATCGTTTCCTCTTATGATTATTTTTGGTTTGTACTTAAATTGATTTATTCTCTCTTCATTTATTATGTTTTCATCACATTTTAAATAGGAATTTTTTAATTTCTTACCCAATGAATTTATAGGTAAGTTCCAATTTATGACATATCTACTAATATTTCTACAAACAACATACTTTAGCGAATTAGAATATTCTTTTTCCGTTACATAGTCTTTCCACCCATGATAATCTTTTGCTCTAGGTGTACCACAAAAAAAATCTAAATTATTTATCGAGCCAATCTTTTGATAATTATCTAACTTTTCAATAATTTCAGATAATTCATCTATATTTATATGGATTTTTCCATTTTCTTTAATTAAAAAATCCTCTTGATTAAACAGTTTACCATATACCTTTTCTGTAACGAATTGATAAATTTTTTTCCTAACATTCATCATTGATTTACACTGCTCTAAATTCTTAAATTCTGGTTCGCATACACCTAAAATTTTTATAACTTTAATAGGATTATTGATTATTCGTGTTTCAGAAAGAGATTCAATAAAATCAGAATAAATTCTTTTGACATGTATTATTGTAGGGTATGTTGCAGCATCAAATACATCGCTACATCTAGATACATCTAAAATTTCAGTGATTTTATAATTTTTAAGTATAAAATTCCTTAAATATTCCCCATATTCTCTTGTAAAAAATTTATCAGGCGTAATATAACTCAAATATGAATCTAATTTTAATAGTTTTAAGCCTCTTTCATAAAACACAATATAAATATCAAAATCTCCTTTAGGGGATACGAAAATTTTTCTTAAAAAAATCTTATTCTCTTCAATCTGTTTATGGACTCTTATATATGGAGGATTTCCAATTACGGCATCAAAACCATGCTCATCCTTTTGTTTAGGAGTTCCATCTTCATTAAAAAAACAATACCAAAACTCAAGAGCCCAATGAAAAGGCAAAGTTTTATCTTTAATCTCAATAGGCAATTTGTTATTTGTTAAATACTTCTCAAATTCTTCATTTAGCTTTTTTTGAATTACTTTTTTTATAGCAAGAACGTTTCCAATATGCTCTGTATTTGTTGTGTCCTGTAAATACTTGTTTCTTTCTTTGAATAATTCAATTATCTCTTTATGAAAATTATTTTTCATAAATTCTATTGTTTCTTTTTCAGGAAGACCAACTAAAGAATCGCCATTTTCTAGATTCATAGACAAATTTGGTAATACATGAGTATTATGAAAATGTCCTATTACTTCGGTTTTGAAATCTTGCGGAGCTAATTTAATAACTTCAAGCCATAAATTAACTTTAGCAACTTCAAGTGCTTTTGCATCTAAATCATTTCCATGAATATGTCTAATAAGAATTTTAGATAAGAGTTCTCTTTTAGATGATGTCTTAAATATCCCTAAAATTTGTCTAATCTGTTCATAATCCTCAGGATGTTCGTGTTTGAGACCATTCATCTTACCATACTTTTTTAATTGCTCATCAAAGATATGCGCTATTTCTTGATATTTCTTTGATATTAAACGAAGGGATTTAATAAGAAAACTTCCAGAACCACATGCGGGGTCTAAAATCTTTACTTGCATTACTTCAGAAAGAACAGCTTTTGCTTTTTCGTATTCTCTTTTCTCTAAGAAATCTTTGAAATTATTAATCTTCTCATCAAAAAGATTACCGACTGTATTCTCGGAAATGTATTTTGTTATGTACGGAGGGGTATAATAAATCCCTTGTTCTTTTCTTACTTCTGCTAAAAATGTCTCATATGCCTTACCAAGAATATCCTCATCTATAAATTTAAAATTATAATGGCTTATTCCATTAATCCATCTTGTACTTGTTTGCCCCCCCAATCCCAAAACAAATTTTAGTGTTTTTGATAGTTTATTTAAATTTGTATCGTCTTCAATATCCACAAAATCCATAAATTGATGATTAGCAAATAATTCTGTATCGTAATAAAGGTAGAACTCCTTGTTTATCTCCTCCAAAAATGTTTTTAAAACATAATAATCTCCTTTAGCATGATATTTCTGCTCCCAAAAAGTAAACTCTTTTCTAATTTTGTTTATATCAATTATCCCATAGTCATCAAGAGTTTGTATAAAAATAAATTTGTTAATAAGATAAACTATTGATTCAATTTTATCATTTTCATTACAGGTAAATTTAACCTCTCCTAATTTAGAAATCCATTCTTTTAGACTATCAAAGAACTTTTTATCTAGATTTTCTTTAACAGATAAATGTTCAATTCTTTCAAGATAACTTACTAAATTATCTTCGTTTTTTAATTCATTAATAAATTCATCAAACGGAACACTATAAATAAATTCTATGTGCTCTTCATTGTAAACTTTACTTTTTGAAAAGAAGTACCATTTTTTTAAATCTGTTAAAATGGCATATTTATAATCTTCTTCTCTTATGTACTTATATATCTGCTTTTTTTCTTGTTGCCAATCTAATGGATTATACTTTACTTTTTCTAAAACATTTTTTTTCATTATAGGTTCAAAAAAAGGCTTTAGTTCAATAATAATGTTCATTCCATATCCTTCTAATTTATAATCCAAAAATCCAACTCTTTTTATGCTCGGTTCAGGGATAACCCTAAAATTTGGAAATAATGATTTGATAAAGGGCGAATTTTCATTAAAGAAAGTTTCTCTTAAAGCAGATTCTGGTTTAGAAAGTGCTTCAATATTTTCAATATAATTTTTAACTTCTTTAGTCTCTAAACTTTCTTTGAAATCATCTAATTCAGAACCCCTTATTTCATCCTTAGCAAGCAATTTTTTTAAGTCGTCTAATAACTTGTTAAAGTACTCTTCTTCTTGCATTATCATTTTAGAGAAGGTATATATAAAAACTTACCTAAAATTGATTTTGCCTAATAAGTGATTTTAGCTATTCTCTGTATTCTTTAACAAGTTCTGGATACGCTATCCTAAGCTTTTCAAGGTTCTCAGTATTTGCCCCAAGAATCAAACTAATTAGCGCCTGTTCAAATTTGCTCTTATCTTCAATGTTTTCTAATGCTTTAATCATCCTAACCTCTCCAATTCAACCTCTATTTTAGCCTTGCCTATCTTCATGTAATTAATCTCATCCTCAAGTTTCCTAATGTCTTCCTTCTTCGTTGATAAATCAGACTGACACATTAAAAGACGTTCGTTTATCTCCCTTAACTTTTGTAAATTGAAGATATGTAACTTTTCTTTCCTATTACGAGAACTACCTTTTATTTTAACCATCTTACCACCTCTTTTCATGCTTCTTCATTGATTCCTTTTATTTATATTAACTTCCTACGACTGAGAAGTGATTAATCTTCTTATGAACTTCCTAAATTGTGGAAAAGTAGAGAGAAATAGAATAAACATAGATATTAAAAATAAAAGATTAAACCACCCCATTTCTATTATGAAAAATACCCTGTTCCTCTCAGGATGAAAAACATTGCAACAAAAATTGAGATTATTAAAGCCGCATCAGCCCAGTGTTTCTGCAACCATAGTCTAGGTTTTACCATTTTTAAAGAGGGTTCAGTTCCTTTCATTTTAATGCTTATAGGCAATTTATCCAATACTTCTTTTATTTGACATTCAACTTTAACCTTACCAATCTTGAGATAATTAAGACGCTCTTCTGTCAGGATTATCTCTTTATCGAGTTTTTCTTTTTCAGCTAAAAGACTCTTGATTTTTTCTTTCAAATTGTTCCCCCTATAACCTACTAATCATGAGACCACTTTTATAAGGCTTTTGACTCTCTTAGCCAAGCAAAACTGATTACAGAAGTGTATGCCTGTGCTTCCTATCAATATCGCCTTTTCTCCTCTTTTTATCTTTCTTTCACAGGAATTGCACTCTTTTACTGATTCTATTCTTACAATCTCTTTTTTCATCAGATTTTTTAGTTCTCCGCATTTAAATTAGATTCCAACGACTAAGAAGTGGTTAAACTTATTACAGAAACCCTTTAAGCTTTTCTTTTAAGACCTCTTTTAGTTTCGGGTCGTTCCTCAGAAAGGTACTATCAACAGAAAGAACTCTTATCTCCTTCATTCTTGCTTCTTTAAAGTTCCTTAAAAGATGAGCTTTGTGTATCTCTTCCATACAGAAAATCGTATCTGCCCAACGTATCAGTTCCTCAGAAACACATGTCTCGGCATGAGGAAGTATTCCACATGACTTTGCTTCATAGACTAGACTGTTCTTGAACAAAGAAACGGCAGCAGGACTCCTATCTAAATTACTAGAGCATGCAAACAAAATCTTCTTCTTATTTGCCATAAGTCACTTCTCTATTTTCTCTTCTATCAAGCTATAGAGAAACAACAAACCGCCAGAAGTTAAGATAGCAAGATCTAATTTATAGGAAGTTATCAAGAGGATTAACAAGATACTCATTATAAGAAAGATGATTGCGATTAAAGTAAGTCTTTTCATCTTCCCTCACACCACTCACAAGTTTCTTTAGGACAATCTGAATTAAGCATCTTGATAGCTTTATCGAATATCCCTTCAGCATTCTTACAATCTATTTCTCTTCTTGCTAAAATAGTATCAAATATGACCTTTCCGTCCTCTGAGACTTCTTTAGGATAGTAGAACAATAGGAAAGCATAATCTTCCGTTTCATGCTTATTCTTTCTAAGAAGAAAATTATAGAAATCTAACTGATTCTGATAACCATTTCCAGCTTCAGTCTCATCTTTCAATGGAGCACCTTTCGTCTTATAATCAAGAATCACTAACTTTTTTCCATTCACAAGAATATTATCTACTGCACCACTAAGAACGTTCCCATCTTTATCAGTCCATTGAATACCTTTTCTATTATTTCTCCAGAGGGTAAGCAATTCCTTATCATCAAATAACTTTAATCCTTTTGTGTGAGCATGGTCTTTTATTTCAGGAGGCAGTTCTCCTTTATCCCTAAACTTGTCAAAGTGTGCCTTTATTACCCTGTCCATACCATTAGGAAGCTGTGGGAAGGGGCTTGAGGGTCTACTCCAGACTTTATGCTTATTGAGCCAGAAACATCTGGGACATTCTGCCATGAGGTTTAATGATGAGGGTGAGAGTTTGAATACCATATTTTCAAGAGGAATATGTCCTATAAAAGTCTTTAGCAAATTTGTTGGTTTCTTTATAGACGGTTTATGGACAGTTTACGGACGATAAGGGCTTTATGGACTGTGTACCCTGGATAGCAACATATAAATACAAGGGTATACTCATAAACAAATGAAAGGGGGTGGGAGAAGTCCTAGTAAACTTTAAATAGACCTTCCTTTAAATAACAATATGACAAACGAAACATTCCAAACGATAAAGTATTTCAAAGCGTCTCAACTCGCAGTCGTTGATAAGTCTAGCGAGGCTGCCGCAATAATCTCAGGATCCAATGGAGACGACAGCATAGCTACTTTATTGACGGTAACAAACCCTGTTAAAGTCGAGAAGGCAGTAAATATAACTAAAGAGGGGTTCGGTAAAATTCGAGATTTAATTCAATCTTAATTTTGAAACAATAGTTAATGAAACTCATTTGTGACTTTAGCTTCGTCAACAATTATGTAGAGAATTTTTTCTCTAATAATGAACGCTGTTCCGCCTCGATAGTAAATAGTGCAATTACTCCTCATCTAAGGGGAACCCCTTTATTGGTGATTTCTTATGCAACTATCTCTGAACTTATTAAACTGTATCCTGAAAGACGACTGGTATTGGATTCATTCTTCGACTTATGCCAAAAGTCGGAAATGAGCTTGGATAGAATTCAGAGTTTAATCAAAATGGCGGCGATAACAGAAATAGAAGACAGGGAGACATATGTCTTAGCTGAAGATTCATATATCATAAATGAGGTCAATAAGACAAGCCATAAGGCGATAACTCTCAACGAAGCACGGGAATTATTGAAGAGTAAGGGAATGTTGGCGGAAAGAGAGTGATCTGCTCAGCCGAATTAGTCCCAACCATTTATTTCTTTCCTTCTACAATCAATACCTGTCGCAACGCGTGGATAACTACCTGCGCTCGTGATCTAAAATCCAACTACCGCGAGCGCATTTCTCTGTGTTTTTGTGACACTTGTGTTCCGTATTGTGGTAATGAATCGTGAGATACGCCTCTTTTCACGTGTTTTTGTGCAGGATTTTGGGCTTTTTGTGCAAATCCGTCGCGATTATGCAAAGCCTAATTTTTTTATGAACTGTCTAAACTGTGGAAAAGTAGAGAGAAATAGAATAAACATAGATATTAAAAATAAAAGATTAAACCATTCCATTTCTATTATGAGAAATACCCTGCTCCTCTCAAGATATAATACATTGCAACAAAAATTGAAATTATTAAAGCCACATCAGCCCAGTATTTCTGCCACCATCTCATTAATCTTACCATTTTTGAAGAGGGTTCCGTTCCTTTCATTTTAGTGCTTATAGGCAATTTATCCAATACTTCTTCTATTTGACATTCAACTTTAACCTTACCAATCTTGAGATAATTAAGACGGTTTTCTGCCAAGATTATCTCTTTATAGAGTTTTTCTTTCTCAGCTAAAAGACTCTTGATTTTTTCTTTCATCTTCCTTCTCTTCTTCATTATTAAATCTTTTTATAATATCTTTAACAAGTCTATCTCTTTTTGCATACTCTTCCAGTTCTTGTGGGAGTTTTTAATCTACCATGTTCGCATTTAGGATCCTTATACCTCAATCTCCATAATATTTTTGCTGGTGCTTTAATTGTTTTTGTCATCTTTTACTCTATACTCCCTATGTTTACCTGATGTACAAAAAGATACATACCCTTCTTTTTCTAATTTTTCTAGATGTCTTTTCGCAGTAAGAGGAGCTATTTTTGTTTTGGAAGCTATTTGATTTGTACTCAAGTCCATATCTTTATACTTTAGTAATATTCTTATTATTGCTTTGTCTATTCGGTCTAACATCTTACCACCTCAATTATTAATTCTGGTTTTTTCTCCTCTTCAAACTTAGCATAAAATCTTATTTTATCTCCAGCTTTTAGGTTAAATTTATTCCTTATCTCTTGAGGTATTCTTATTAAAAGAGACTTATCGTCATCACTCATTGTTGCGAATTTTTCCAAATAGTCATACTTTGGTTCTTCTATCTCATTTTTTATCTCATCTAAACCTCTTAGTTTCTTATTAATCATCGTAATATATGTTGTTACTTATGTTAATAAATGTTTCCAAATATAGCAATATCACTATATAATGATAACAATAGAAAGGTTTAAATAGCTTGTTATTACTCTTATTACGAATGGTAACAACATTACTAGGGGCATCGAAGGGAAGGTTCATACTCAGTGTAGCTGGAGGTTATCAAATGCTACGCTATTTATTTGAAAATGACCAAAAATGACTTCCCTTATAACGCAACAGAACAAATCAACATACTCCTCAGAAACTCTAGTGATAAACAACTTAGAGTTTCATATATTCTCTCTCAATTAGACTTTTCCCACATTATAAAAAAAGAAAATAACTTCAGTTTCACTTTACAATCAATTTCCCGCCTCTATGTGTTCAGACATATCAAGGGATTCAACAACTATCATACATTAGCTGAATACCTCTATGAGCATGAAGATGAAGCGTTCCAGATAGGCTTCTTCAAGAATGAATCTAATCACTTACAAATCCCGCCAAAAAGAACCTATAATAATTATCTATTACATCTCGATAAGAGTTACCTCAATACAATCGCTGAAAAAATCTTGTCTACCGCTACACTACACGGCGTTCTTCTCGACCTTCCAATAGTTAAACATGCAATTCAAGACAAGAAAAAAAGTAATGAACGAGAGATAAGAGAAGCAATCCGCCTCGTTAAAAAACTTGTTTATCCTCTCATAGATATAAAAATCAAAGAGAATGGGAAGTTCACAACTAAAGATTTGCTTGACGTGCTGGTACACGTCGCTTTCACAAACGACTTTGCGAACAATGGTTCTGTTACCTTTCACGCAATGAATGAAGAAAAAGAATCTCCTTCTGGTGACCTAATGATGTATCACTTTTCAAAATTCAACTCAATATATCAGATACAAACAATGTTCGAGAAGATCTCTGATTTCATCTTTAATTTTGCAAGAAGTAATTACAATATACTCAGAAACCGTAAGCACGATATTGCTTACGATATTCATAAAGTTCCCTATTATGGAAAAGGAATAACATATGCTTGTGGTGACAAATATGAACGAGGAACTAGTAATTTCCTTGAGTTTCTTACTTGCTCTATTGTCGTTGCAGGAAGGCGGTTTGTAGTAGATGTTGTACCAATTCACCCCCTCGATGAGATACACAAGCTCTTGGATAGAAGCCTTCAAAGAGTGAGAAACAAGATAAAAATAGAACGTGCCTATCTAGACAGAGGATTCAATGAGGCAAATATCTTTCGTGTTCTTAAACAGCATAGAATTAAGTTCTTGATGCCCATGACTCGCACAACATCTGTTAAAGAGGCGTTTGATAAAGCACAATACACGAAAGCAAGGATATTTCACGATTGGCTCATAGGGAGAGAAGGCAACAAAGAAGCAGTAAATCTCATATTGGTTGATGATGAATTAGGGATAAAGAGGGCATTCGTATGCAACTTTGATATTGCTCCTTGTATTGCTTATCGCCTATATGGGATGTATAGTAAGCGGTGGGGCATTGAAACTGGATACAGAAACTTAGACCATGATTTTCAAGCAAGGACGACTACTCGGAATTATCATATTCGATTGTTTTATTTTCTGTTCTCTACATGCCTCTACAACCTCTGGGTACTAGTAAACATCGTTGTGAGCCTTACTCTCTACGGTAGGGTCAAGGATAAGCCTATAGTGACTGCAAAGCTGTTTGCCGTGATTCTTTACCAAGTCAGGGAAGGGCATACAGATCATGGCGGCTAGAAAACCGAATAACTACTCTTATAAACTACGGAATCTCTGTTTCTATTGGAGGTAGAACAATGAAAACAGAATCAATATTCGTGTCTGAAGCGGCTTTACTGACTATTTCTGGGGAAACTATCGGGTGTATGTACGTACTTGCATCTAATTTTAAGGTATCTCTAACTCAGTCATGTTTGAGCTATGCGTCACTTTCCTAACTACTGGCACGCGGCTCCATCCCAAATAGAATTTCCATAGGGAAATTCTATAATTTATCTTAAATTTCATCCTAATAAATGTCTATTGTCTTATGTTAATGTTACTTTATGCAGTAGTTTTCTTTATCATGCTCACAGCTAAAGCTATCTGGACCATACTCGATTTTTATTTCTTTAATCTCTCTCAACTCTAACCCATAAAGGTAGATTATTTTTCTCTGCATGTCTTGCGCATATCAATATCCGAATATTATACGCAATCAATCTCAAAGACATCTCTTTTCTTCTCATTCTTGCATTCTTGCAATTCAGCTTATCTCCATATCTCTTTTTTATCGCAGAGAAGACTGCTTCTATTTTACTTCTCTGATGATAAATGCCCATGTAAATTCCATTTAATGCTTTCCAAAAATGAAATGTAAATTTCCATGCAGGATGGCTCTTTGGAGAATCTACTGAACCTTTCTTTTTGCCTTTTTTGAAAGGTATGTATGCTTGCCCCTTTCTATCGTAAACAGGTATGTATGCTTGCCCCTTTCTATCGTAAACAAATTGAAAGTTAACCCTCGACAAATATCCTTTATCAGCAATTACATTTCCAAGCCATTTGAATGGTTTCAATAGAACAACAAAGAACGGACAATCGTGTCTTCTTCCATTAGTTATTTTCCAATTCAGAATCAACAATAAATCTGCACAAACAGCAAGATGAACTTTATCACATTCCCTCTTGCTGATATTTTCTTTTATTCTTATACAAAACCAAATACTTCTTGCAAATATTCTTATTCCAGAAGAATCAATCAGAATATTTAGTTTATTTTTCACGATATCTTTCAATAGAAGAAGATTAATCTGCTTCAGCAGATTAATGCTCAGTAATTCCATTCCTCTTTGGATTGTGCTTTTTCCAGGCAATATCTTCATCCCAAATGCCTTGCATATTCTTGGATCTGCTCTCATTTCAATCTCATAATCAGTATAAGTCTTTCTTAACAGAATCCGCAGAATACATAAAGCAATTATTTCTCTATAGTCGTATGGCTTTAATCCTCTTTTATTGGAAGTCTTAATCGGTAAGAGTAAAACAATCAACAGAAGAAGATTCATAGCTTGATTAAGGAGAGTCCTATTTACTTGGGATTCTACCTTGGGGTTGAGCCTCCTTCGGGGCTCACCCATTTTCTAGAATATAATTCCTCCTTTCAGATGTTAGCAACTAGCCAGAGAATGAGTCTTATTCTTCTTTTTATCGTCTATTCCTCATTCTCTAAGAGAGAAAAGAAAAGAGAGAACACATATTTTGGACTTATTATCTATTTAAACCTGTTTATTGCTTAGAATTATTTATTTGGGATGGAGCCGAGGCACGCGACGCACTGTGCTTTTTGACACTGAGAAAACCTCGGGAACATAAGTTCTTGGATGCGCTCAGAAACTGAAAGTTTCTGATGACTCAAAGACTCTCGGGGTTTCAACCCAGAGTTTTTCAAACCTCAAAAAAATTAAACATTAATGACTTGTAACTCTGGAACTCTCAAGAAATCAGAATCGAGTGTAATAAAAGATGCTTTTCTTACCTTGCAAATAGAAGCTATAAATAAGTCTATCTTAGACAAAATCTCTCCTGTTTTTGCCATCTGGGCTTCAAGGCGCACACTTTCCAAAGCAGACTCATAGTCAAATGAGAATAAGGCAAACCCTGCTAACAACTTCTTAAGCATTTCTTGTTCTTCTCCAGAAGTTGGAAGCAGTAATTCATGCACGCTAAAAGTTGTTGTCCCATACGATTCGGTACTTTTTTCAAGAAATTGCTTGATTTTCTTTCCTTTCTCTGAACCATCAGCAATCTCAATTAGCGCTGAAGTATCAAGAAGAATCATATGCCCTCTGCCGCAGCTTTTCCGCTCTCTTGCGTGCATCACTATCTGCCTGCATCCTGTATTTTTTAATGTTTTTTCTCAAGTCGTTCAGAACTTTAGAACCCTTGAGTACACCGAAGAACTTATCAAGATGATTCTTATTTCCGCGAGTTATTTCTATAATGACTTCACTGAAACTTCTATCTCTCTCTTTTATTCTTCGCAGCGCCTCATACGCTTCTTCTGTTATCGTAATTGTCTTGACTGCCATAGTATGTTTATGTTTAAACATAAACATACGTGTATTTAAAGCTTTCGTCGGTGTGTTTTTATATCTAAGATACATGAGCATAGTAATGAAGCCAACAATCCCCAAAACTGAAGCACAACAACACATAGACTCTTTTTTCCAGCGTTCTTCATGGTCTCCTAAAGAATTGAAGAAGCTCAAGAGACTTGCCATGAAACATCGTATCAGACTCGGAGCGTATAGAAAATCCTTCTGCAAGGTCTGTCTTATGCCTCTAAAAGGTAGCGTTCACATAACAAAAAATAATAAATCTGTTGTGTGTAAAACATGTGGTGTGTGCAACAGGCACGCAATAAGATAAATCTCATCTCTCCCATGCTCTTTCTTCTATCTCACCAGAAGGCAAGAATCAAGCCTTCTTGAACTTGGTAATCTCAGGCAACATTTCAGCATGTCCTAAAAGTGCTGCTCTGCAGCAATAGCGCTCCAAACCCAGTTCATTCAATACTGCGCCAGCATCTTCGCCAGCATCTATGCGCTTCTTATAGTCTTCCCAAAATTGCCCTATTGGCTTTCCACACCCGAAGCATCTCACAGGAATAATCATACTCTTATTGCTCAAAACTACTTTTTAAAACTTTGGGTCGTAGCACCCAAATCCTCAAGAAATTCTTTCTTGAAGCTTCCGATAGTTTCTTAAACTCCCCCTCTCCTGATTTTACTATGGCACAAAAGCACCTAATTCAACTTAAGAATGTCCACAAGCATTATGCAATGGGAGATTCACTAGTGAAAGCAGTAGATGGCGTAACAATTGAGATAGAAAAAGGAGATTTTGTCGCGATTATGGGTCCATCTGGTTCTGGGAAAAGCACAATGATGAATCTTGTCGGCAGCCTTGATTTGGCGACAGAAGGAGAAATTATTCTTGACGAATTCGATATTGAGCATCTTGAGGAGTCAGAGCTTGCCCAACTTAGAGGTCGCAAGATTGGATTCATCTTTCAAAGTTTTAATCTCATCCCAAACTTAACGGCAAAAGAGAATATCATGCTTCCAATGCTCTTTCAGGGTATTGAACAAGAAGAAAAAGAACAAAAAGCAGATAAACTTCTTGCTCTGGTGGATTTGACAAATAGGGGAGACCACTATCCAAATCAGCTTTCCGGCGGACAACAGCAGAGAGTAGCAATAGCCCGTGCATTAGCGAACGATCCAGAGATAATTTTAGCAGATGAGCCAACAGGAAATCTAGACACAAAGACTGGCGAGAATGTCTTACATTTCCTTGATAAGCTCAACAAGGAAGGAAAGACAATAGTCATGGTCACGCACGACCCTCACCTTGCTCAGGAACACGCACGCACAGTCTATTGGCTCAAGGACGGGAAAGTCGAGAAAGTTACGAGGAAGAGAAATCCAACTATAAGAAAATGATTAAGGTAATTCATTTCGATTACGATAAGTTCACTTCAGAAGCAATTCGGGACGCATTGGATTTTGAATTTAAAAAATATCCTCAAGTAAAGTATTATGACTTTATGTCAGACCACCCAAGTGGCACTTTCTATCTTCAAACACTAGAAAACTTACTTCCAGAGTATGATGTACTCCTAATTCATCCAGGCGTAGAAAGACAAAGGAAAGCCCTTACATATTCAGAACTATTTCCCAAGCTTCGTGTTGCTCTCCTGATTCCAGGTTCTTTTTCACATTATCACCACGAAGAAATAGGGAATACACCTCTGTTCGGATATGAGAATATTAATCAGATTGTCAGTTTTGTACTACAAGAAGATTCACTCAGGTAGTTTTTCTATATTCTCAAATTTACTTTCAAGTTCTCTACGTGCCTTAAGATATTCTCGAGTGCAACGCCGTCCTCCTCTAGAATGAGTAATGCTCCCTCCGATTAAAAAACCGAAAGTCAAAAAAGTAGCCGTATAAAAAATATTCTTCCTAAGAGGGTCTAAATTGTATTGATTAAATAGTGTGACATCTTCATTGTTCAAAGCCGCTCTTCTTTTTTCATAACCAGTTTGCACGGATTGTCGTACATCTAATCTAAAATAGCTTCTTACTCGCTCAATATCAGCAAAATTATCATTAAAATCGTGCGCGCCAGATAAGTTTGTAGGCAGAGGTAAAGAGAGATACTGCTCCAAATCTGTGAGCTTGCGCTGTGAATCGTCTAAGGCTCTCAACTCTTTCATTCCTGTACTGTCCCAATAAGGATTTTGTTGTGGATTAATTCTGCTAGCGCCAGACCATAGCATGATTCCAAGACCAATTGTCGCCCCTATCATCCATTTCATAGTCTTGCTTTTTACATTTTCGCGTGATTTGTAGTATGCATCATCAACGCGTTCTAATTCATCATTATATGAAACACTCATCTATTTCTTGATTCTCAGACATATTTAAACCTTTTCTGTATTCCCTTTATAGTTTATACAGATTTCCAATAAAAGAAACGTTTTTAAACATACAATATACTTTAATTCTATGAAAATCGCAATAGTCTGCTTTGTAATCTCCGTATTGATATTTGCAGCAAGTGTTAGCGCTGCAGGCTTGATTGTTTCAGATGTTACTGCTCCAGAAATAGTTCCTGGCGGAGAAGCGCTCGTTACAATAGACATTGAGAACACTTTCAGCAATGATATTGAAGATGTCTCATTTTCGCTAAATCTCAAGGATTTGCCTCTTTCAGTTATCGGCAGTTCTGAAACAACAATCGAAGAGATTGAAGAAGACGATTCAGAGGATATCGCTTTCAGAATTAGAGCCTCTCCAACAGCCAAGCCAGGAGATTATCAGATACCATTTACATTATCATATAAGAATTCAACACAAACAAAAACAGGCTCAATTGGCGTTCGTGTCAAAGGCACTGTCGAGCTCTCTGCTTCAATAACTACCGACATTCCTGTAATTGGAAGAGAAGATAAAATCTCTGTAAAGATTATTAACAAGGGTTTCGCAGACGCACGTTATGTCACAGTTACCCTCGTTCCAGTGGACTTTACAATAAACTCTGACGAAATAGTATACATAGGAGATATTAGCGCAAATGACTTTGAAACTGCCACTTTCAACGTACGTTACACCGACTTAAAACCCATTGCAACAGTAAATATAGAATACAGGGATTTTAACAATGCTTTGCAGACACTGAAGTTACAGGAAGAGTTGGAAATCTATACTGAGAAAGAAGCTGTAGAACGAGGCATTGTTAAAAAGAGCATGACACCAGTCTATATCGGAGTCATCGCCCTAGTCATAGTTCTCTGGATAATCTGGCGCGCCATTTCCCGTCGCAGGCGCATGCAGCGCAGCATGCAGCGCACAAGTGCAGGATGAACGCATGCCTTTTGACATTCTCCTGACGACGCAGCATTTTCCACTTCAGTATACTCCTGGAAGAAGCGACCGCATGCTCGACTTTCATGAAATTACTTTTCCCCCCTATCATCCTTCTATTGCTAAAACAGGAATCCCCTATGAACTTGTCCCAGAAGTCACTGGTAAATCTGTTGATGCAATGCTCGAAGAGCTTGTTGCACTTGCTCAGGAAAGTAATAATAGTGTATTGACGAGACTTATTGCTCCCAATGTGCAGAAAAACCAACGCCGTGCCCTTCATTTTCAAAAAGAGGGGCGAGAAGGCATCTACTGCGAGGAGGTTCTCCTCATAGATCATTTTTGTGTCAAAAGAAAAACCATTGATCCTTACGGTTTGGGGGACCAAGGGATACGCATCGACAGCAATATTGTTCCAGATTATTTTGTTGTTCCAGACAAAGTTTCTTTCTCACCTGAGTTAATGCAGGAGTATCAAATGACTGATGAAGGAGAATTTCGAGGAGATGACAAAAAGCTCTCCTGCCCTTTTCTTTTCAAGAGGCACAATCTTGAAGAATTCAACGCAATCTTCTACAGGCATATAGTCATTGCTTTAAACAACGAAATTGTACGAAGAAAATATGCAGGCATACGGGCAGGAGCGTAACATGTACGACACGCTCAAGCTAGCGCTCGGCAATCTACGGCATCGCGGCCTCCGTTCTTGGCTCACACTTCTTGGCATTGTTATCGGCATAACTGCAGTCATCGCTCTTTTATCTTTAGGTCAGGGCTTGGAAGAGGCAATTGCCGACCAGTTCTCAGGCATCGCTGCAGATCGCCTTGTAGTTACAAATGCTGAAGCAGGTTTCGGTCCGCCGGGCAGTACTGCAGTAAGAAAACTGACTTCCCACGATCAGGAATTGATTGGGCGTGTCCCAGGAGTAGTTTCGACTATTCCGCGACTGATTCGCGTTGCAAGTGTAGAATATAATCAGCAGAAGCAGTTCATTTTCGTCGGTTCTCTGCCCAAAGAGCAGGAAGCAATCGATTTTATCTATACGACGTTCCAGATAAACACTGCCGCAGGTAAACTTCTCAAGTCAAGCGACCTAGGTGTCGTAATGCTCGGCAGCGAAATTGCAGAAGAGATACAATTTGACAAAGAGATTCGCATAGGCACACATCTGAAAATTCAGGACAAGGATTTCGAAGTCATGGGTATTCTTGCCCCTTTAGGCAATATTCAATTTAATCACGCGATTTTTATGCCTGAAGATGATTTGAAAGACATACTTGGCATAGATGATGAGATTGACGTTCTCGTAGTTAAAGTTGAGAGTGTCCAAAGAAGCGAGGAAGTCGCTGCCGAAATAGCTAGAAAATTACGAAAAGACCGTCATGAAAAGGAAGGGGAAGAAGACTTCTCAGTTCAGACTCCTGCATCTTTACTCTCTTCAGTCACAACTATTCTGAACGTTATCAACCTAGTCGTCTCAGGCATCGCCACAATCGCTCTACTCATAGGAGCAATAGGTGTCAGTAATACGATGTTTACCGCAGTCATAGAGCGAAGGAAAGAAATCGGAGTCATGAAAGCAGTTGGTGCTCGCAATCGAGATGTGCTTTCCCTGTTTTTGATAGAGTCAGGTCTGCTGGGTCTCATCGGAGGCATTCTCGGCGTTTCACTGGGAATTGCACTTGCCTACTTCGCAGCTTACGCTGCGAACATCTCTCTAGGCACAACTCTTTTGCAAGCTTCATTTTCTCTTCCACTCATGTTCACAGCAGTCATTTTCACTTTTCTACTAGGTCTACTCGCGGGCATGATTCCTGCCTGGCAGGCTTCACGCTTGCCGCCAACGGAGGCATTGAGAGGATGAAAATTGAGATTCATTCAACAATTGTCTACTGGCCAGATGCAGACGAAAGGGAGATGTGCAGAAAATGAATCTCGAATACTTTTCCCTTGCGCTCCGTACGCTCTGGAAGCGCAAGCTTCGCACTGCATTGACGATGCTAGGCATCGTCATTGCGATTGCAACACTGTTCGTGCTAGTTAGTATTTCATTAGGATTGCAGAATGCAGTAACCGAGCAGTTTCGTACGTTAGGGACAGACAAGTTTTTCATATTTCCAAAAGGCCAGCCAGCTGGGCCTGGCAGTGGCGGCGCTGCTCTGATGACACTTGCCGACGTAGCAGTCATTGACAAAGTTCCTGGCGTGAAGGACTTATCATATGCAGTTGCAGGCAACGCGAAAGTAGAATTCAGAGATAGCATACGTTACACGCAAGTGGTTGGTATTCCAACAGAAAGAGGTGACGTATTTACAGAAAGTGGTGCATATGAGATTGACGAGGGCAGGTATCTTAAGAAAGGTGATCTGGGCGTTATTGCCTTAGGGTACGATTTCAAGGGAGGTTCATTCTTCACTAAGGCGGTCCATGCAGGAGATACAATGGCCGTCAACGGGCGAGAGTTCAGAGTTAAAGCAGTCATGGGCTTTCGCGGCAATCCAGGAGACGATCGCCTAATTCTAATGCCTCTTGAAGACTTTCGGGAGCTATTCAACTCAGGAGAAAGGATTGACCAGATAATTGTGCAGGCAGAGAGTACTGTAGTCGTTAAGGAGGTCGCAGAGCGTGTAGAGAAGAAACTCCGCTCAGCACGCCACGTTAATGAGAATACTCAGGACTTCACGATCCTGACGCCAGAGGAGTTGCTTACCAGTTTCGGCACAATTTTAAATATTTTGACTGGCTTCCTTATAGGTGTTGCAGGGATATCGTTGTTAGTAGGTGCTATAGGCATTGCAACAACCATGTATACCTCTGTTCTAGAGCGCACGCGCGACATCGGAGTCATGAAAGCAGTCGGCGCTCACAATCGAGACATTCTTGTCCTATTTCTCATAGAATCAGGATTGCTCGGCCTCATGGGTGGAGTCCTAGGAGTATTATTGGGCGCGATTATCAGTAAGAGTATAGAATATATTGCGACAGTACAACTAGAGACAACACTTTTACAAGCAGCATTTCCTCCAGCACTTATTATTGGCTGTCTAGTGTTCGCATCTTTAGTCTGTACACTTTCAGGCATCTGGCCTGCCTGGCGCGCTTCTAGATTGAAAGCAGTCACTGCTCTGCGGTATGAGTGATTTGCGAGATTAGGCGCGTTGAAACATTCCTACAAGAACTGCAACTGATTCATAATCTTTTCCATTTCCATTATAGTAATCACTTGCATGAAGAAATGCATTGACTGAAGAGAGCTTCACACCTCTTTTAATCTCATTCGTATGTTGTCTGCGTATTTGTGGAATTTTTTCTAAGATTTTATTCTGCAATTCTGTCTCATGGCGAGCTAGAACAGAGATAAGTCCGCCATACGGAATCGCTTCAGTGTGAGGTACTTGAAATGCACTCTTCTGACCTGCTCGATAAATATCAATATTCATTGTTTCGCTTGGGTCAATACGGGCAAGATAAAAGGGTTCTTTCTTCTTTATTCCGAGCAGAGAAAGACCTTGGAGGAGATGCCACTTTCCTAAATCGCTTCCATATATATCAAGAAATGCATCGGGTCCCTCACTTTTTGAAAGGGTACGCGCAGAAGGCACTTCTATACTATTTGGAAGAACGCTGCCGTGTTCAACACGCGCAACAGCAAGCGAGTGTGCACGAAAACTATTAATACTTGGGGAAGAAAAGACAGTATATTGCTGCATCAAACTAGTAGGTTGAACTCGTAGGACGGGCGCATTCCATCTAGCAGGACCATAGTATCTGGCAAATATCTCATGCTCGAACATATAAAAAATAGGTCATTCAACTATTTTAAACCTTCTTCCCATTTTTCACTGGAAAAGCGTAGTCATAAGATAAGACTTACAAATGAGCGGATTAGGAAAACATAAGAGTTATAAGGAAGTAAGTTCAAAAGAGAGTATGCAACTTCTATCTTCACGCCGCGAGGTCATAAGTAAGGTATTCGCCAATCCGAGCTATATCATTTTTGCGCTGGCGATTGCATTCGCCTTCTATCTTCTTAATGCATTTATTCTACAATGGAAAAATCTTGATTTGGTGACAACGCAAAATGCGGCAAGTTTTTTCACAATCGGAGTATATTATCTTACTACGCGTTTTAGCTTCTATAGTCTATTGTTAGTCAGTATTCTCACAGGGACGTTGCTTGCATTGTTGGTATATCGGGCAAGGACATTATTAGTAACGCAGCCACACAAAGCAGGAATAGTCTCATCAATAGGCATTCTGACAGGCATACTGCTTCCAGGGTGCGCATCTTGCGGCATCGGTCTTGCCGCAGTTTTCGGTCTCAGCGCAAGTCTCTCAGTGCTGCCATTCAAAGGAATAGAAATATCGCTATTAGCAATAATAATCTTAGGCGTTGCTATAAGCATGGTCGCACAAAGCATGACAATTAATGCGAGATGTAAAATTAGAGAAAGAAAGAAGTAGTCATCTGCACTTCATGAGTTTTCACAGTTATTCAACAATAAATGTTCCACGCATTTCCGGATGTCCTGAACCACAGTACATCCCACAATAGAAAGTGTAATTCCCTTTCTTTGTGGCAATAAATTCAACAGATTCTTCTCCACGTACGTTAAAATCAGGAATAGATATTCCATGTTTGGTGTCGGTGTTCTGTACTCTTATCCTTACCTTATCTCCTTCTTTAACTTTAATAATTGCCGGATTAAATGTGAAACGACTTGCATTTATATTGAATTCTTTGACACTTTCTGCTGGCAAATCTTCTGAACCAATAACACTACCTCCAGTTATTGTTGAGCCAGTCACATTTCCTTGATTATACATAAAGAAAAATCCTGCAACAATAAGGACAATTATGCCAGTGACCACCACAATTTTCATGTAATACTGATGAATTGCTGCTTTAAAAACTTATTTAGCTATGAGTTTACCATAACCCATTCCCATGCTACAGCTAAAGCTATACGTCCCGGGCTTATTTGGCTTAAGTGAGATTTTCTCACTTGGGCTTTTTGAATAAACTGAAACACCAAGTCCTTTTATAACGAATGAACGATAACATCCTGTAACACTTTTATCAAGTGTTATCTCAACAGGCTGCCCTGCTTTGACACTGATCTCTTGCGGATAGTAATTACCATTCTTCAGGCTAAGAGTCACTGCTTGTATTTCTTTCACACTGTCTGTATTATCAATAATATTTGCACTTGTAGTCGTATCTTTTAACTGATTCTGGAAGAAGAACAATCCCGCGCCAATGAGTGCGACGAAGACAAGTATTAGCAGAGTTGTGTTTTTCATTTTAAGTTTATCCTCCAAAAAGAGCACTTCTCGGTCCAAATACCATAATCCATGTAGTGACAGCAATAAGGATAATATTGGATAAGATGATTAGGAAATAATCTTCTTTGCATGGACAGTCACTTTCTTTCATTTCTCTATACACAAGATAATGCAGTCCAACTAATGTTGTTGCTCCGATTAAAAATACAATAATCGCTGCGGCACGTAAATGGTCATTTAAAAGCATTACTGCAGTCATAGCACCCATCAAGCCACCCATGAACCCTGCCATAAGACCTTCCATTATCCCCATAACTCCACAGCATCGACCGTTCCACACTCCGATCATTATACCAACTATCATACCGAAGACGCTCCCGACAAACATTCCGTTAGTAGCTGCAATATAAAATCCAGAAAGGAATCCAGCAATCATTCCAGTTGTCATGCCAACCATCATTCCCGCCATACAATGTAATTCTTTATACGCTCGCACGTGGCGCACTGAAGGGAGTATAATCGCATAACTCAAAGCAGAAAGAAAGATGAATATACCATAATTTTGAGCAAAATCTTCAATAGAGCGTAATCTAATAAAATAGAGTATCCCAAGCGCAATGACCGAGCTTATGATTAAGTATAGGAATGTTTTTACTAGCTCTCCTTCGACTCTAGAACTGTTAAGCTCTCGTATAAATGCACCGAAACTCATCATACTTAGTCGAAGAGCAGATATTTAAGTGCTTGTGTGAAACTAGTTTCATTCATCTCAGCACCACAATATTATTCATACCTCGTCTTTTCCGTTCAACAAATCCACGATTCTCAAGACGATCAAGAATGCGTGTCATCTTTGCTTTTCCAGTATTTGTTTTTTCTATAATATCTGCCTGAAACATAGGTCCATTTTTGGAAAGCATGGCAATGATTTGGCGTTCATCACTTGTTAAATCACCACTAATCTTAACTTTGACCTGCTTTTCTCCAATACGTCGGACGATTACTTGTCTTTTTGGCTTAGATGCAATAAGTACAATTCCCAATACAAGCAAGATACCAACTATTGATAATGAAAGATATGTCTGCTGGTCAATAGTTTTATAGGCAGGACATAATGCCCCATCGTGAAATTGAAGAGGACATCCCTCTTCCACAATTTCTTTCATTGCACTATTAAACAGGAATATAATCCCAATAATAACAATGGCAATTCCAATAACAAGCCACCCAACATACTTGTTTTCCATAGTAAGAATAAGAATTTCTATTTATTAAACCTACTGTCCGATGATTTAATAAATGAGGATGTATGATAAGTGTATGGTCCTAACACGTTCAGATAAGACGAAAATCTTGCTGTTTGCATTAATCATCATTGCACTACTGGCGTTGCTCCCTCTATTTCTTCCTTTCTACAAAGATATAGAATACTTCTTAAGCTCATCTCCATTGCTCGGACCATTAGTCTATGGTTTGCTGATGATTGGTGCAATATTAATTGCGCCGATACCTGCATCTCCTCTTGCCATAATGGCGGGCAAGATCTTCGGTCCATGGCAGGGCATGCTCTACACGCTAATTGCCGCAACTCTCGGAGCAATCATCGCATTCATTTTAGCACGATATTTTCTTGGAGAAGTCGCGCGCAATCATCTTAAATCCTACACTTGGTATAAAAAGTTCAGTAATATGGGGGAGTATAAAATAGCCTATCTTATCGCACTCACGCGCCTCATGCCACAAGTATCTTTTGATTTAGTTAGCTATGCCTCAGGTCTGACACGTATTCGTCTTTCATTCTTCGCGCTCGCGACCTTCATCGGTATGATTCCGATTGTTTTTCTCCTTTCCTTCTTAGGCTCTTTCTTGCAATCCTATCAAGAGATTATATTAGTAGTCCTGTTAACTCTCTTCATTATCTTCTTGACAAGAAAAATAAAGAGATTTCCTAAGCCTTCGCTATCCCCACAGCAAGCTGATGAGGTATTACGCTCGGCTTCTAGACGGAAATCTCTAATTTCAAACTGGCGCAGCAAGCTGCAGGGTATTACACCCAGTTTGAAATAAAAAAATAAATCTACGCAACACTAACCTGACAGTTAGACACAGACCATTCTTTGCCTGCAATTTCTGCGTTGATTGCCTGCTCAAAAGTATCATAGGGACATGCTCCCGAAATCAACTTTTTATTAATAAAGAATGCTGGCGTTCCAGACACTCCTGCATTTGAGCCATCTACAGCGTCCTTCTGTACTTCACTCTCATATTTCTTGGAGTCTAAACAGCCCCCAATGTCATACCCCAAGCTCTGCGCCCATTTCTTCAAATTCACAACACTTAGCTCCTGTTGATTCTGATATGTCAAATCGTGCATCTTCCAGTAAGCTTCATCTCCGCCTTTTTCACGTACACATTCTGCAGCTATTGCCGCAGGAAGCGCATTCTGATGGAAGCCTAATGGGAAGTCACGAAACACAAGTTTAGCCTTACCCGTATCAATATAATTTGCTTTTATACGAGGATGTGTCTGCTGGAAATGCCTTTCACAAAATGGACATTCATAATCTGAGAATTCAATAATAGTAACTGGAGCATCTTTATCTCCAAGAACAGCATCATCGCCTTCATTTACACTAACTGCTTCTTGTTTTCCAGGAAGTTGTTGGACTACATTGCCAGTTGTCCCGCTGATGTCACGATTACCCACTGAATAGAATAACGTGACTATTAGCAAAGCCGCAAGCACAAAAGTAGAGTATTTCCACAGGTTCTCTTTACGAATCTTAATAACTACTTCGCTCATAAACCACCTCCTTTCATGGTATCTTTCATGATGCCTCAAAGAAAACATGCTTTTAATGCCTTTCGCTATGTTGGGGAGCCTCCAAAACAGTATATACTTAGCTTTCTAAAGCTCCGACGATAAAAAATGACTGATTTTTTACCAATTTTCATCTTTATAGATGATAACTACTTTAGAAAGCTCTTACCCAAAACAGTACGAGCTTAGCTTTCTGAAGCTCAGCGACGGAGAGAGTTTTTCATTGATTTTTGTTTATCGACGGGCAACTTCAGACGACTAAGTAGTTACCTGTAATTCTTAACTGAGTTCAGACAAAAGTTAGCACTACATCTAACTTATCTTCGGTAAATGCTAAAATCTGACAATCTAAAGCTTTATATACTTGTATATCTAATTAGATATACACAATGGC
>Ga0209514_10001814_pt1 | contig 35233 bp, 34 predicted proteins | sample Subgrocontami58m_FD_187452 | JGI IMG/M metagenome (GOLD analysis project Ga0209514, IMG submission 187452) | Subsurface groundwater microbial communities from S. Glens Falls, New York, USA - GMW37 contaminated, 5.8 m (SPAdes) (version 3) | ecosystem: Environmental > Aquatic > Deep subsurface >...
TGAGTTCGCTGACGTCCATTGTGCCTCCTGGCTGGTCCTTCCGCCGCGACCGGGCGATGCGCCTCTGTTTCGCGAGCGGGTCCGATCTTAGGGGCCGGACCGGCGCGGGTCAATCTCGATTCAGAATCGACGCTCGCGGCCCCGTTACCGCCGGCATCGTGTTCGTGCAACACTCGCCATTGATCAATGGCGGGATTCGACGTAACGTTCCTGCCTTCGGCGGGACGAATGCCGCACAGACGGGAGGAGAGAAAAATGATCAGGAATGCCGAATACACGGGCGCTGGGCTTTGCCTGCGCGCTCGCGGGGCGCGCGGAGGTCGTGCCGTCCTGGCCGCGCTGCTGGGGGCGGTCATGCTCGGCGTCAGTCCGGGGGCGATAGGGCAGGCGCAACGCGACAGGCTCGACGTCGGCATCGTCTCGCGCACGTTCTTCTACATGCCTGTCTGGGCGGCGCGCGACCAGGGCTATTTCGCCGCCGAAGGCCTGGAGGTCAATGTCTCCATCTTCGGCAACGCCTCCCAGGGCGAGCCGCTGCTGAGCGGCAAGATGCACGTGGCGATCGCGACCCCGGAGTCGGTGCTGCACAACGCCGCCGCGGGCGGGCCGCTGCGGATCGTCGCCGGCAACACCGGGAAGCTGAGCCACGCGCTCATCGTCAACCCGCGCTTTTCCAGGATCGAGGACATGCGCGGCGCGACCTTCGGCATTCTGAACCGTACTGAAGGCAGCTTCTTTCAGATCCAGGAAATCATGGCGCGTCACGGCCTGCACTTCCCCGCCGACTACAAGGTGAAGGAGATGGGCGGCGTGCCGCCGCGCCACAAGGCGCTGCTGGCGGGAACCATCGACGCAGGACTGCAGTCGATTCCATGGAACTACGTCGCCGAGGATGCCGGGTTCAAGAGCCTGGCCGACGTCAGCGACTACGTGCCGGACTGGCGGTTCGTCTCCGTCAACGTCAACAACGATTGGGCAAAGGCCAATCGCGCCGTTCTGGTGCGGTTTCTGCGCGCGCTGTCGCAGGCCACCGACTGGATCTACGCCCACCGGGCGGAGGCGGCCGCGATCGCCGAGCGCGAGCTGCCAACCCGAAAGGACTATGCCGAGCGCGCGTGGGACTACTACACGAAGACGGGCGCGCTGACCCCGGATATGTCGATCAACCGCAAGGGACTGCAGAAGGTGATCGAAATCCAGGTCGAGGCGGGGCTGCTGCCGAAGAATGCGGCCAGGACGGCCGACCCGTACGTCGCGGAGGACTATCTACGCGAAGCGAGGGCTGGCAGGAAGGCCGCGACCCGGAATTGATCGCGTTCGGGCGCTGAGGGATGCAAGGACGGCCGGATGAACAAACTGAACTCGGAGATCGAAGCGTTCCTCGCCGCGCACCACGTGGTATCGCTCGCGACCACGGACGACGGCGGCACGCCGCACGCCGCGTGCGTCATGTATGCCCTGGACGGACTCAAGCTGTACTGGATGTCCGACCCGGAATCGCGGCATTCGCGCCACATCGAGGCGCGGCCGCGCGTGACCGCGACCGTGGCGCCCGACTACGCCGATTTCCGCGAGATCCGCGGCTTGCAGCTCTTCGGCAGCGCGCGCCGGCTGTCGGGTGGCGAGGCGCTCGCCGCGGCGCGGCGGATGGTTTCCCGCTATGGATTTCTCGCCAGCCTCGCGAGCGGTCCGGCCAAGCTGCGCGCCGCCTACGAGGCCGCGGGCTTCTACTGCCTCGCGCCCGAGCGCATCACGCTGATCGACAACACGCTGGGATTCGGGCACAAGGAAACGCTGGAGATTCCGTAGTCGTCACTTCGGCCGCAGGTGCGCCGAAGCTTCCTCGTCCACGCGCTCCCAGATCTCCTTCGCGATCGGGTTACGGATTTCCTCCGCGATGTGGCCCACCAGCCCCACCGCGCGCCCCATGACCGCGATGCCCCGGCAGATGCGCCAGTCCAGGCCGAGCTCGCTCGCGATCGCGCCGATCGCGCCCGTCGCATTGACCGGCAGCACCTTGCCCGAGGCGAGCTCAGCCTCGGCCGCGATCAGTTGCATGAGCTCGCAGTAGTTTCCGTAGTAGCCGTTGTCGCGCGCGAGCTGGAAAAGGCGCGTCGTCCTCGGATCGACGGGCTTGTGGACCGGATGCCCGATGCCGGGAATGGCGGATTTCGTTGCGCGCATATCAGCGACGATCCTCGCGGCGATGGCCTTGAGGTCGGGCCGGTCCACGCCTTTCAGCGCCGTCTGCATGATCCGCGCCGAGCCTTCGGCGGTGCCGACGAACACGGTGCCCATGCCACAGAGTCCCGCGGCGACCGCGGCGTTCATCGCCTCCGGCGCGCCCAGATAAGTCATTCGCGTCGCGATCGCGTTCGGTGTCATGCCGTGCTCGACCAGCGTGACCATCAGCGCGTTGAATAGCACCGACTGTTGCGGTGTCGGCAGCCCTCCGGTGATCTCGAGCCAGGCCATGTCGCCGAGCGACACCTTGCCGATCACCTCGTTCACGAGGTCCTTGCCGCACACCACGATTCTGTCCACTGTGCTCCAGCCCATGTCGGAGCGGATAGCTTTTTTCGGTCTCATACGTATGCCTTACGGATTGAAGAATTGAACCGGATTCGCGATCCCTCTTCGCACGCGCTTGCAGCGGCGGGGCGCGAAGAGTGTTGCATCTCGCGGTGACCTTGTCGAGTTAGAATCTCGTCCAACATGGTACTAGTCTGAGCGGGGTGTCTACGGGGCCCCAAGTCCTTACCTGCATGCTTCCGGTTCTCCAAGATGCCTCAAAATCACCTACTCAAGTAAGCGAAGAGCCATAATAAGAGCACTCATATATAGAACGCTCATCCAGAACGCTCATCCACGACCGTTGGGATCCGACTGACAATGAATATGAACTCGAGAACCCCCGCTGATCTCCGGCCGGCTATCCCCGGCATCCCCGACCAGGTAGCCCGCCGCGGCGACTATCTCAGCCGTGAACAGGTACTGGAGTTGCTGGGTATCAAGCGGCAGACTCTGTACGCCTATGTGAGCCGAGGCTATATCCGCAGCGTGACGCACCCCGACGGACGTTCGAGCTTCTACGTTCGGGAGGACGTCGATAGGGTCCGATCCCGAAGCGCGACTCGATCCGGCTGCGGCTTGGTTGCAGCCGGTACCCTGCGCGGAGGCGAGCCCGTCGTCGCAACGGGGATCACCGAAATCACGGCGGCCGGTCCGGCTTATCGCGGTCGCACCGCGTCTGCGTTGGCCCGGGCCCGCGTACCGTTCGAGAACGTCGCCGAGTTTCTTTGGAGCGGTGATCTCACCGAGGAAGCCATCGCCTGGAATAAACAATCCGATCCGCCGGGCTTTGCTCGCCTGCTCGGCACCGCAAACCATCTGCACGAGGGAGCACACGTCGTACAGATCATGAGCGTTGCGGTGCTCGCCCTCGGTATCGCCAAGGGGATGCGCCGCGAACGCATTCGCGCGGGACAGACCCCCGTGGGAATGGCGCGCAGCCTGATCCGGACCCAGACGGGAGTCCTCGGGTTTCTCGGTCAAGAAAAGCGCTACGCGCCGCTGCAAGACGGAGAAACAATTGCCGGCGCCGTGGCGCGCTTGCTCGGCATCCCGGGCGAGAATGCCAAGATCGATGCGTTGAATCGCGCGCTGGTGATCGTCGCCGATCACGAACTCAACCCGGCAACTTTCGCGGCACGTGTGGCGGCCTCCGGAAGCAGCGACTTGCATTCGTGCATTGGTGCCGCCCTGAGCACTCATTACGGCACCCTAGTCGGTCGGGCCTGCGACCGCGTCGAGGCGCTGTTCGAGCCTCCCGCCAGCCCGGACGACGTTCTCAAGCGGGTACGGCACATGCTGGACGCGGCGCTCAGCCTGCCGGGTTTCGATCATCCGCTCTATCCGCGCGGGGATCCTCGGGCGCGCTATCTGATCGAATTGTCACTGGCGATTGGTGGCACCCGCCCCATGGTGCGAAACATGCTAATGCTGCTTTCGCGGCTCGAAGAAGATTACGGCATCCTGCCAAGGATGGAATTCGGCCTGGTGCTTCTCTGCCGCGCGCTCGGCTTGCCAAATCGCACTGCTTCCGGCGTCTACGCGCTTGGCCGCACTGCCGGGTGGGTGGCGCATGTTCTCGAGCAGCGCCTCGCCGGATTCGTCATCCGACCGCGGGCGAAATACTCACTGGCGATCACTGAAGAAGCATCATGATCCGAAGCGTCATACGCGCGGCCGCGGTCGCGCCTTGTCCGCTGCGGACGCGCATGTTGTGATCGCGCTCAGCGAGCGCCCTGGGTCCAGATCTATGGCTTGATGTAGTCGCCGGTCACTGCGTCCCAGGTTTGCGGCGTCAGTCCCAGCTTCTGCAGCGTCACCTTCTCGACTTTCCCGGTGCCGGTCTTCGGGATGGACTGCACGACCTCGAGATACCTCGGCACCATGTACTTCGGCATCTTCTGCTTGCAGAAGGCGTGAAAGGCGGCGAGATCGACCTTCTGGCGCGCGGCCTGCACGATGCACAACTTGATCTCGTCCTCCCCCACCTCCGAAGGCATCGCGAGCGCGGCGCATTCCTCGATCGCCGGATAGGTTCCGGCAATCGCTTCAAGCTCGAAGGCGGAAATGTTCTCGCCGCCGCGCCGGATGGAGTCCTTCAGCCGCCCCTCGAAATAGATCCAGCCTTCCTCGTCCACGCGGGCCGCATCGCCGCTGTGGAGCCAGAGATTGCGCGTCGCGGCTGCGGTCGCCTCCGGCATCTTGTAGTACTCCAGCATCCTGACGAACGGGCGCTTTGACCGGCTGACGTACTCGCCGACGCTTCCTGTCGGCAGCTCCTCGTCGAACTCGTCGACGATCTTCACCTCGAAATCGCGGGTGTTCACGATGCCGACAGCACCGTATTTCTTGCGGTCGTAAGGCGTATAGGCGACCGGCCCCTGCTCGGTGGAGCCGAGCATCTGGATGACGTTGACGCCGAAGCGCTTCTCCAGCGGCTCGACTAGCGAGGCGGCCACTCCCACCGTGTAGTAAGTGCGCAGCGGATGGTCGGCGTCGTCGGGCCGCTCCGGCTGCTTCAGCAGGAACGGCGCCATGGTGTAGACCAGCCAGGACACGGTCGCGCGGTACTTGCGGATGTCGCTCCAGAACCGGCTGGCGCTGAAACGCTCGGCGAGCGCCACGCCCCCGCCCGCCAGCATGGCGGGCACCGTGGACATGAATTGCGCAAGCCCGTGGTAATAAGGCGCACAGACATACCACACGTCCTCTGGGCCGGACCTCGCGCACTGCACCAGCGTGCAGCCGAAGTCGAAGTGGTGGTTATGCGGCAGCACCACGCCCTTCGATACGCCGGTGGTTCCGGAGGTGTAGAAGATCGCGACCGGCTCGTGCCAAGCCACGCCGGAGTCGAAATGCACGGCGTCAGCGGCTAGCAGGTCCTCGTACGCATGGAACGGGCCGCTCTTCCGCCCGCGGACGAACACGTGCCTGAGCTTGCCCAGGCGTTCCATCACGGGCTGCAGCGCAGGCATGAACGCCTGGTCGACGACCAACACCTTTGCATCGCAGTTGTCGATAGTGAAGGCGAGAAGCTCCGGCGTCAGCTCGGTGTTTACCGGGGCCTGTACGGCACCCGCCTTCGCCACTGCGAACTGCATCGTGATGTATTCGGGGCAGTTCGGCAGCATGACTGCGACCTTGTCGCCCTTGGCGACGCCGGCTGCGCGCAGGCTGTTGGCCGCGCGGCTCGCGATGCTGTCCAGTTCGGCGTAGGTGATACTGCCGTGCTCGTGCTGCAAGAAGACCTTACTGCCAAGCTTCTCCGCCTGGTCGCTGAGCAGCCGGCCGAGCGTGCGGCGTTCCTTTGGGAAATCCTCGATCCTGACCAAGGCGCAATTCCGTGATGATGCGGGCGCAGTGTAAGAGCCGGCCTCTAAACGGTCAATATTGATCGTCAGTCAACCTGATGTGGCGCCATGAATCGCAGCGCTATAATCGATTACATGAACGAGACCCGGAACATCAATTATAGGAACGAGACCCAAGACGCATGAACGAGACCCAGAACGAACTACGCAAAGCGGTGGCGCTGCTGAACGAAAACAGGACGGCGCGCAACCTCATGGAAGCGTTTCCGAAAACGGTGCAGTTGAATCTTGAGGGTGAGGGCAGGGAGTTGCACATCGCTATCGAGGGCGGGCGCATCGGGCTGCGCGAGGGCGCGGCGGCCAATGCGGACATCGTCGTCACCGGCGACACGAAGGAGTTCGCGCGGGTGGTCAGGGGCGAGCTCGACGTATCGCATCCCATCGCGCGCGGCAAGCTGTGCGTGGAGAAAGGCAAGGTTTCCGAAATGACTCTGTTGAACCGCATCCTGTGGGCGACCAAGCGGGGGGCTGCGGCATGAGAAAAGTCGCCATCGTCGGTACCGGCACGCTGCCGTGGAAATCCAGGTACGCCGATAAGTCGTTTCGCGCCCTGTCGCTAGAAGCGTCGAAGAAGGCGCTGCAGCAGGCCGGCATTACGCAGAAGGACGTCGAGCATGTCACGCATTCGATCTACTGCGAGACCATGCTGCGCCAGCAGATTCCGGAACCCCTGCTGCAGGATTACCTGGGCACGCAGGGCACCTCGAGCACGCGCGTGACCGCCGGCGCCGCGGGCGAATTGTATGCGTTGCAGTCGGCATACACGCAGATCGCCTCGGGCATGAGCGACTTGGTCCTGTATCTCGCGGTGCAAAAAGGCCAGGACTTCTACGCTTTCGACACGCGCTCGCGCGGCGACGGCATCCTGCGCGGATTCTCGATCTCGATGGACACCACCTGGCTGCAGCCGCTCGTGCCCGGGGTGCCGCCGTACCTGACCGCGTTCTGTCTGCAGCCGCATATCGAGAAGTTCGGCGGTCCGACGCTGTCGCAACTGGCGAAGGTTTCGGTCAAGAACTACAACAACGCCTATACCAATCCCGAGGCGCAGATCCGCAGGAAGGTCACCGAGGACGACGTACTCAACTCGAGGATCATCGCCTGGCCGACGACTGCGATGATGTGCTGCCTCTACAGCGACCAGGCCTGCGCGATGGTGCTCGCCTCCGAGGAAAAGGCAAAGGAGCTCACCGACAAGCCGGTATGGATCTCCGGCATCTCGACGTCCTCGTTTTCCACGAGTCGCGCCACTGCCGACACCATCGGCAGGCTGCTCGGCACCAACATCGCGGCGAAGCGCGCGTACGCCATGGCGGGGATCAAGAAGCCGATCGAGGAGCTGGATCTCATCCAAGTCCACGATCTAATCGTGGGGACCGAGATCATGGCCTACGAGGAGCTTGGCCTGTGCGAGCTCGGTCAGGGCGGGCGGCTGGTGGAGGAAGGCATCGTTGACCGCGGGGGCAAGCTTCCGGCCAACACCGATGGCGGCCGCATCGCCTGCGGGCACGTTGGTGGTGTCTCCGGCGCCTACGCGGCGTGCGAGGTCGTGCGCCAGTTGCGCGAAGAGGCAGGCGCCGAGCGCCAAGTGAAAATCAAGCACGGCAGAGGGCTGGTGCAGGCCATCGATGGCCACGGCTCCATGAACGGCGTCGCCGTGCTGCAGCGAGGGAACTGACATGGCCGAAATGAAAGACATGGACGCACCGTTCGAGATCCCGTACACCGACTGGAAGCCCGAGTACCTCTACAGTCTGGGCGAGGTTTCCCGTTTTTTTCGCGAAATCGTCGACAACAAGAAGCTTTACGGCACCAAATGCCCGAAGTGCGCCAAGGTGTGGATGCCGCCGCGCGGCTATTGCCCGGACTGCTACGAAGCGACGCAGTGGGTGCCGCTCAGCGGCGAAGGCACCGTCCGGTCGTGCACTTACTGCTACTTCATGGGTATGGGCGGCGACTTGGCGCGCTTCCTCGACCTGCCCTACGTCCTGGCGCTGATCCAGCTCGACGGCACCGATACCTTCCTCGCGCACGGGGTGAAGCCGAAGGGCCAGGCGATGGGCGAGATCGCCACCGGAACGCGCGTCAAGGCGGTGTTCCGCGACGAGCGCAAGGGCAGCATCGCCGATTTCTATTTCGAGAAGATCTGATGCAGTTCGAGGACATCCTGTTCAAGAACGAGGACGGGGTCGCGCGGATCACCATCAACCGGCCCGAGGCCTACAACGCCTTCCGGACCCAGACGCTGAAGGAGATGGCGAACGCGCTCGAGCAGTGCGAGCTCGACAAGCAGGTGAGAGTGGTCGTGGTGCGCGGCGCCGGCGACAAGGCGTTCTGCACCGGCGGCGACATGCGGGAGTCGAAAAAGGGCGGCTACGACGCCGATATGGACCATTGGCACACCCAGGTCCACTTGAGGCTGCGAACGCTCGGCAAGCCGGTGATCGCTGCGGTCAACGGCTGGGCGATTGGCGGTGGGCACATCCTGCAAGTAATCTGCGACCTGTCGATCGCCGCGGACAGCGCGCGCTTCGGTCAGGCAGGGCCGCGCGTCGGCAGCTTCGACGCCGGCTTCGGCGCTGCCTATCTCGCGCGGCTCGTGGGGGAAAGAAAGGCGCGCGAGATCTGGTTCCTGTGCCAGCAGTACACCGCGGCCGAGGCGCTGCAGATGGGGCTGGTGAACAAGGTGGTGCCGCTCGCCGAGCTCGACGCCGAGGTCGACCGCTGGTGCAGCCAGATCAAGGAGCTCGGCGCTTACTCGCTGCGCTTTCTGAAACACGCGTTCAACGCCGACACCGACCACATCACCGGCTTCGAGACCATGTCGACGGCCGCCGTGCGGCTGTACTGGGAATCCGACGAAGCGAAGCAGCAGAAGGAAAGCTTCGCCGCGAAGCGCAAGGCGAAAAAAGGCGGTTAAGCATTAACGACTCCGCACCTTTCATGGCGCTGTTTTTCCTTGGTCACCCTGGCGATCTCGTCGCGAAGCGCGTTCAGCACCGCCGCGCCGTCGACGCCTTTCGGCTATTTCATAAACTTCGGCAACCAGGTGGCGAGTTCGGGGAAGGCCACCATAACACCGAGCATCACGATCAGCGCGATCGTGAACGGCATCACGCCGCGGAAGATGGTCATGATGCTCACTTGGGGCAGCAGGCTCTTCACTACGAACAGGTTCATCCCGACCGGTGGGCTGATGATACCGATCTGCACCACCAGCACGATGATGATACCGAACCAGATCGGGTCGTAACCGAGCCCCGTCACCACCGGGAAGAACAGCGGCACGGTGAGCAGGATCATGGAAAGCTCCTCCATCGCCATGCCGAGGACGATGTAGATCACGCTGATGGTGATCACCACGATCACCGGGTGCAGCTCGAACTGGGTGACGAAGGCCTTAAGGTCCCCCGGCATGGTCGTGTAGTTGATGAAGTTAGCGAACAGCAGCGCTCCGATCATGATCATGAACAGCATCGAGGTCGTGCGTGCACTCTCGAGCAGCACCTCGACCAGCACGCCCCGCGTGAGCACACGCCGCAGGAGCGCGAACACGAGGGCGCCCCCGGCCCCGATCCCGGCGCCCTCGGTGGCGGTAAACACGCCGCCGTAGATGCCGCCGATGACGACCGCGAACAGGACGATCACGGCCCATACGCTCTTCAGCGCCTTGAGGCGCTCGTCCCACGTACTCCGCTCGGCGGCCGGGCCGGCGCGCGGGTCGCGCCAAGTGATCCAGGCGACGGCGAGGCACAGCAGCACGGTGCAGATCACGCCGGGGACGATGCCGCCGACGAACAGCTTGCCGATGCTGGTCTCGGTCATGATGCCGTAGATCACCATGATTACCGACGGCGGGATCAGGATGCCGAGTGTTCCACCGGAGCAGATCGCCCCGGCCGCGAGCGCGTCGCTGTAGCCGTACTTGCGCATCGACGGGTACGAGACCTTGCAGAAGGTCGCCGCGGTGGCGACCGAGGAGCCGCAAATGGCGCCGAAGCCGGCGCAGGCGACGATGGTCGACATCGCCAGCCCGCCGCGCCGGTGGCTGAGGAAGGTATAGGCCGCGTGATACAGTTCCTCCGACATCCGCGCCCGCACCACCAGGTTGCCCATCAGGATGAACAGCGGGATGACCGACAGCGTGTAATTCATCCCCGTCTCGTAGGTGACCTGCGCCAGCATCGCGGCCGCGGCGGGGAAGTTGACCTTATAGGCGAACCCGAATACGCCGACAATGGCCATGGCGAAAGCCATCGGCACGCGCACCAGGGCGAGCGCGAGGAAGGCGGCGAAGCCGACGAGCGCCTCAATCACAGCGCGAGATCCTCGGCGTTGTGCTGCCTGGGCGGCCGCAAACCGACCACCGCGAGCGCCACCGAGGTCAACGCCATCATCGTCGCCATCCCGTAGGTGAGCCAGGCCAGCGTGAAGCGCAATTGGGCGGTGGTCTGTCCGGAGGCGAGCATGTTGTCTGCTCGCACCCACAGCCGCCACGCCAGGTAGCCGGTGAACAGCACGCCGATCGCGCAGGCGACGACATGCTGGATGCGCAGCAGCCAGCCGGGCGTCACGGAGTCGAACAGGTCGATCGTGACGTGCTCGCTGCGCAGCGTAACCAGCGGCAGTGCCGTAAAGATGAGCGCCGCCAGCATCATCTCGGTGAGTTCGAACCCGCCGAGGATCGGGTGGTTGACCAGGTAACGGCCGGCCACGTCGGCGCAGGTCAGCAGCATCATGGCGAACAGCACTGCGGCGGCGGCGCAGCCGAGCAGCCGCGCCGCCGCACTTTCGAACGAAGCGAACTTCACCTTATGCCGCCAAGCTTATCTTCCTTGGTCACCTTGGCGATCTCGTCGCGCAGCGCCTTCAGCACCGCCGCGCCGTCGACGCCTTTCGGCTTCGCCTTGTTCTCGATCCAGGCCTTCTCCAGCGGCTCGGTCCTGGCCCTGATCTCGGCAACGAACTTCGGGCCGGCGGTGATCACCTGGATGTTCGCCGCGCGCGTCGCCGCAAGGCCCTTCTCGTCAGCGGTGTCCCAGGCGCGCCCGGAGCGGCGCGCCATCGCCTCGCCGAAGAGCGGCTCGATCAGCTTGCGGTCGGCCGGCGGGATGGCGTTCCATTTGGCGGTGTTCAGGATCCAGGCGAAGCTCTGCGAGTAAAGCCCGCCGGGGACGAGGGTGGTGTACTTGATGAGCGAGATGAGCTTGAAAGTCCCCGGTGACTCCTTGGGCAGCACCACGCCGTCGGCTACGCCGCTGGATAGCAGCTCGTAGGCCTCGCTCGGCGGCTTGAGCATCGGCACAGTGCCGAGCGCGGTCATAATGTCGCTCACGGTTCCCCCGCCGACGCGGAACTTCAAGCCCTGCAGGTCCTTCAGCTCGTTGATCGGGCGCTTGGTGGTGTAGATCACACCGGGGCCGTGGGTGAACATGGAGATCGGCACCACGCCCTTCTGCTCGTCGTACTTGGCGAGGAAGCGCTCGAAGATCCGCTGGTAGGCGACCGAGGTCGCCTCCGCGGTGTCGCCCATGAACGGCATTTCCACCAACTCGGTGAGCGGGAAGCGCCCGGGGTTGAAGCCGTGCGTTGCGAAGGAAAGGTCGAACACACCATCGCGCACGGCGTCGAAGGTCTGCGGTGGCGCGACCGGGTGCTTGGGCAGCACGTTGCACTTCACGCGCCCCGAGGTGACCTTCGCTATGTCCTGGCACAGCGGCAGCAGCATGGCGCTGGTGAGCGCATGTGCCGGCGGCAGCCAGGAGCTGGCGTTGAGCGTGACTTGCGCGACGGCAGGGGCCGACAACGCGAGCGCTGCGAGCCCGATCAAACGAGCAGATTTCATCTTGTCTCCTCCTCGATAAATCAATGGCGGGCGAGCAACTGCCCGAATCCCTCGACGCGATCCTCCACGCCGGACAATCTGAGGCTATGCCAGAACGCCGCCGTGTTGCTGGTGATCACCGGCCTGCCGAGCTCGCTCTCGAGTTCCTCCACGACCTCGGGCGACTTGATCTGCGCGCAGCTGATGAAATAGGCGTCTGCGTCGGGACGGCGGTGCTCAAGGGTGCGGCGCTTCCAGACGTGCGGCTCGGTGGCGAACATCTCGAGACCATTGCTGATGCCTTCGGCCCAATTTGCGAGCACGTCGAAGCCGTTGGCGCGCAGGAACGCCTCTTCCTTCACGTTGACGTGCATGGGGTAGGGTGTGATCAGCACGATCTTCCTTGCCTTCAGCGTATTCAATGCAGTGACGATCGCCCGGCCAGTGGCCGTCGCGGGAAGTCCGGAGGCGCGCTTGATGCGCTGGATCAACTGCTCGTCCATTCCGGGCGCGAAAGTCGTGACCGCGGTGCAATGAAAGGTGATCGACGTTACCCCGGCGTCCTTCAGCAACTCCACGGCCGGCTCGAGCCCGTCGGCCATCGCGCGCAGCTCGTCCTCGTTGGCGGAGACCAGCTTGAGGCGCGTGAAGTGTAGCGAAACGCCCTCCGGCGCCATCGCCGGAAACTGGCATTCCGAGGCCAGATTCACCGAGGGGATCAGGTAGCCGAGCTTCGCTCGGGAGCCGTAACGCATCATTTATCCGATTCTCCGAAACGGCAGTGGTGCAGTCAAGATTGATCCGTCAGTCAACTGCGGGAGCGCATCACTATCCGCGACCCGCGAAATGATCGGCCTCCAGCCTGGCGAGCCGGTCGCCCGGCTCCGCTACGGCGCGGCACAGCTCGGCGTCGAAATCCGTCGGCGTTTCAACTCACGTGACGACCGGTATCGGCGTCCCAGGTGGCAGGCGTCAGGCCTTCATTCTTCAGAGCGGCCTTATCGATCTTGTGATTCGGAAGCTTGGGCACTTCCCTCACGAATTCTATGTACCTCGGGACCATGAACCTGGGCATGTTATCCTTGCAGAACGCCATTACCTCGTCTAATTCCAGCGTCCTGCCGGCACGCGGCGCGATGACCACCTTGACCTCGTCCTCCCCGAGCGCGGAAGGTACGGGAATGCAGGCGCATTCTTCGATCGCGCCATGGCCCTGGAGAATGGATTCGAGCTCGTAGCTGGAGATGTTCTCGCCGCGCCGCCTGATCATGTCCTTGCCGCGGCCGATGAAGTAGAGCCAGCCGTCCTCATCGATGCGGCACAAGTCGCCGGTGTGAAGCCAGCGGTTGCGGAACGCCTTGAGCGTCTCCTCCGGCATGTTGTAGTACTCGGACATCTGCGTGTACGGGATCTTGCAGCGACTGACGCACTCGCCAATCTCCCCCGCGGGTAGCACGTTGTCGTGCTCGTCGACGACCGCCACCTCGTAATACTCCGAATTGACCGGCCCCACGGCCCCGGGCCGCTTCTCGTCCCAGAGGGAGCACGCGAGGTGCGCCGACTCCGTCGAGCCGTAGAGATCGATGACTTTCACGCCGAACCGCTTCTCGAACCCTCCCACCACGTCGGGCGCCATGCCGCTGAACAGATAGACCTTCAGCGAATTGTCGGCGTCGTCGGGCTTCTCCGGCTGCTTCATGAGGATCGGCGCCATGGTGTAGACCGCCCAGGTGACCGTGGCGCCGTACTTGCGGATCTCGCTCAGCCAGCGGCTCGCGCTGAAGCCGTCGCTCAGCGCGATGGAACCCCCGCAGAGCAGCATCGGCATGATGGACATGTAAGACCCCATGCCGTGGTAGAGCGGCAGGCAGATGTACATGACATCGTCGGCGCCGAGCCGCGCGGACTTGGCGATGGTCTGGCCGAACACGTAGTGATGGTGGTAGGACAGCACCACGCCTTTCGAGACGCCGGTCGTGCCCGACGTATAGAAGTTGTCGACGGGGTCGTACCACACGATCCCGGCGTCGGGACGCGCTGACGCGCCGCCGAACAGCTCGTCGTAGCCGATGATATTGAATTCTCTTTTGAAACCGGGCCGCTCGCATGCACCGCGGACGACCAGCGTTTCGACCTTGGGAATCGCGTGCGAGACCGCCGAGAGCAACGGCAGGAATTGCGCGTCGATCACCACGATCGAGGCATCGCTGTTGTTGAGGAAGTGGATCAGCAGGTCGTGCTTCGCCAGCACATTGACCGGAACCATCACCGCCCCCGCCTTGGCGATGCCGAACTGGACGTAGAAGTATTCGACGCAGTTAGGTAGCAGCACGGCGACCTTATCGTCCTTGGCCGCCTTGAGCTGCTGCATCAGGAAGTTGGCGATCCGGTTCGATCCCTCGCTCAGCTCCTGGTAGCTGACCCGCTGCGCCTTGTCGCGCACGAACACTTTCGTTCCCAGAGTCCTGGCCTTGGCGTCCAGGATCGAGGGCATGACCCTGTCGCCCCACTCATTGCTCATATGGCGTACTCGTTCCGGCCGATTGAAACAAGGTCAGCATCACACCGGGTAGATCAGGCACGTGGACGTTCCGTGCGCGTAGAGCTTGCCGTCGGCACCGGTAAGCCTGGCTTCGGCGGTGGCGATGCGCGAGCCGACGTGGATCGTGCGCCCCACGCTCGTGACTAGGCCGGTCTCCGAGGTCAGCGGCCGTACGTAGTTCACCTTCAGCTCGATCGTCGTGGAGTTGAATCCGGGCTTGAGAGTGGTGTGGACACAGCAGCCAAGCGAGGAATCGAGCAGCGTCGCTGCGAAACCGCCGTGTGCTACGCTGACCGGGTTGTAATGGAACTCTCTCGGGACACCCTCGAAGACCGCCAGCCCGACCTCGAACTTCACGGCGCGGAATTCCATCAGAGCGCAGATCGGCGGCGGAGGGGTGCCTTCCTCCAACAGACGCTGAAGATATTGGAGCCCGCTCAAAGAGCGGAATTGCGTCCCGTCGCGCACGGGTTCGCTCCAAGTGACGGTACGGGTGCGGGCTGCGCCGCCCGGGGCAGTGACAGGCATATTCACACTATCCGAATTGTTGAGGTCGACGGTCCGAAGCGAGCTCCGGCCGGCGCACGTGCGCCACCATTGATTGTTAGTTCCTCTTCGCCAGTTCAGGCAGCCAAAGGGCCAATGATGGCCAGATCGTCAGCACGACGATGCCCAGCGTCAGGATGACGACATAAGGCAGGGCGCCCATGATGATGTCCTCCATGCTCGCATCCGGAGCGATGCCCTTCAGGATGAACAGGTTCATCCCCACCGGCGGCGTGAGGAGCGATACCTCGATGCTGACGACGAGAATGATCCCGAACCACACCAGGTCGAAGCCGAAAGCGGCCATCACCGGGACCAGGACGGGCGTGAGGATCAGAAGGATGCTGATGCCGTCGATGAAGCAGCCGAGCACGTAGAGCAGCAGCACGATGACGCCGAGTACTACGTAGCGGTTCAGCCCTGACGCGGCAATCGTCTCGGTGAGTTGATTGGGCACCTGCAGCACGTGGAACGTCCACGCAATCATCATCGCCCCCTGCATGATGAGGCCGATCATTCCCATGGTCAGCGCGGTATCGCGCAGGTTGTCCTTGAACCCGCGCCAACTGAACCGCCGCTTGAAGATCGTGATGAGCAGCGCGCCGAAGGCGCCGAGCGCAGCGGCCTCGGTAGGCGTGGCGATGCCCGCGTAGATGCTGCCCAGCACCAGGATGACGAGCATCAGGGCCGGAGCCGCATCGCGCAGCACGAGCAGCCGCTCTGTCCAGGAAGGAGCGTGATCCAGAGCGGGCACGATCGACGGAGACTTCAGAGTCCAGCCCGTGATGAACGCCATGAACGCGAGCGCCATGAGAATGCCCGGAACGACGCCCGCGAGGAACAGGCTGCCGATCGACACATTCGCTATGAAGCCATACAGGATCATCGGGATGCTCGGCGGAATCAGGATGCCGAGCGTGCCACCGGCGCCGAGCGAGCCATAGGTCAGCCTCGGGTTGTAGCCGCGTTCGTTCATCGCCGGAATCGCGATCGAGCCGATGCCGGCGGTCGTCGCCAGGCTCGAGCCGGAAAGCGCGGCAAAAATCGCCGAGCTCACAATGTTCACGTTCGCCAGACCGCCAGGCAGTCCGCTCAACCATTTTTCCGTCGCCCCGTAAAGCTCCTCGCTGATCCGTCCGCGCGCCAGGATATGGCCCATGAAGATGAACAGCGGCACCGCGGTCAGAACGAAGCTGTTGAGGACGTTCCAGCCGGTCTCCGCCATCGGTAGGAACAGGGGCCTGGAGGGAAACACCACCAGGCTGATCACGCCTATCAGCATCAGGGAAAAACCGATCCGCATCCCGGCCATGACCGTCATCAGGACGGCTGCGAAAACGACTAGAAGCGTCGCGCCAGGGCTCAATTCGATCATGATCGAGACATTCTCCGCTTGCGCCTGCGGGCGCTCTTCCGAATGGTTTTCCTGCCGCCTGGCCGGAACAATCGCTTCAGCTCAGGCTTTCCGCGCCAGCTTTCGAATCTCGACCAGCAATTGCAGCAGCAGCGCCATCAACCCGATCACCACCGCCATCTGCGGCAGGTAAACCGGGGTCAGCAATATGCCGGGAATGGTCACGCCCCGCACATAGGCGCGGTACACCATGACGACGCTGGCCCAGGTGACCACGAAGGTCGCGATGAGGCTGACCACACAGAAGATGAGTTCCAGCCAGGTTCTGACGCGCTTGGAGAGCGTGTTGAAGACCATGTCGACGCGGACATGGCCGTCCCTTTTCAGCGCTTCGGCGTAGGTGAGAAAGGCGACCACGACCAGCAGGTAGCCGCACAGCTCGTCGGTGACCAGCAGCGAGCTCGAGGCGAACGTTCTCAGCAAGACGTCGGTCACCTCGAGCATCATCATCAGGAAGACCGCCCACATCGAGACCTGCGCGAGGAGCGTCGACAGCCGCTCCACCGACTTGACGATGATGCCCATCTTGCGGCTAGTAATTCGTTCCGAGGTGCTTGTTGATGACGGCGAGCGTCCTGCCGGCGTGCGGGCCCGCCCGCTTCTTCCACTCGGCCAGCACGCCGGGCGTCGCCTTCAGGTACTGCTCGACATCGGCCGGCGCGGGGTCGACGAACTTGATCCCTTGCGCTTCGAGGATCTTCTGCTGCCGCGCATCGTCGGCCAGGCCGCCGTGATAGGTCGCCATCTCGTACTTGTCCTCGTAGAGCTTGAGGATCCTGTCCTGGAGATCCTTGGGCAGGGCGTTCCAGGACTTCTTGTTCGCCACCCAGACATACGAGCCCAGCCCGAGCGGCCAGTTGGAGACGTACTTGGCCACCTCGTGGAACTTGTTGCCGTAGATGCCTTCCAGGCTGGAGACCGCGCCGTCGACCACGCCTCGCTGCAGCGCCGTGTAGGCTTCAGCCATCGGTATGAATACCGGGTTCGCGCCCGCGGCCTTCATCATCATGAGCAATTCGTTGTTGTGTACCCGGATCTTGTAGCCCTTCAGGTCCGCTATGGTGCGGATCGGGTGCTTGGTGATCAGCCGCTGCTGCGCCCAGTAGCCGTAGCCGAGGAGCACCGCGCCATGGATCTCATCGACCTGCTGACGGAAGATGGGGCGCAGATCCGCGCGCATGTCCGGCAGCTTGTTGAGCGCGATGAAGGGCAGGGCGACGAAATTGAGCAGCGCCATCTCCGCGCGGAAGAGCACGATTTGGGTTCCCATATCGACCGTGCCGTCGAGCACGGCGTCCATAACCTTGTGCCCGGGTATCAGCTGTTCGAGAACATTGAGCCGGAGGCGGCCATCGGTGTCCTTGGCGAGAATCTCGGCGAAGGGCTTGTGCGTGTACGTGGTATAGGTGCCGCCTACCGAGCCTTGCGCGTTGGGGGAGTAATTCCACACAATGGGCTTTTGGGTGCCGGGGGCTTGAGCTGCCGCCGGCAGCGCGACGAAGGCCGCGACCAATGCAGAAACCAGGAATGGCGCACGCATGCTCATCTCCTCCTTTTGTAATAATTCGACTATCCGCACGCGCGGCGTGCCGGACAACACGTTGATCTTTCAGTCAACCGGCACGAAGTAGAAGTCGCCGATCGTGCCGCGGCGTGTGTCCTTGAAGACCGCTTTGACTCGGCTACCCGTCTTGATCTCGCCCATCTTCTGGCTCTTGGGCTTGATTCCATGGGACATATAGGTGTCCGTGCCGTCCAGGTGGATGAGCGCGTAGACGTAGGGCAGGTCAAGGTAGCCGAGAAGCTCGACACCGTGGCCCTTGAAGTAGACGTATGAGCAGGCTACCACCGTTCCCTCGCCGGAAATCGGCACCCAATCGACTTCTTCATAACAGTCGGGGCATTCGCCGCGCGGCGGCATCCAGCGCTTGCCGCACTTCGGGCATTTGCTGGTAAGCAGCTGCTTGGCGTTGATGATGGCGCGAAAGAAGGGCGAGAGCTCTCCCAGGCTGTAGAGATATTCCGGCTTCCAATTCCTGTATTCGAGCTCGAGGGGTGGTTCTTTCTTTACGTCGGACATGAGGGCTATCTCTCGAAGACGGTGACACTGTTTAGGGATGCGTGACCGTCGATGCACTGCATCACGCCCCGGCCGTTCCTGATGCGGATCTGCCGGTCGCCAGCCTCTTCCTTCAGTTGCCGGACGATCTCGCATGCGCCGTAGGCGCCCGAAACCCCGCCGACATGGCCGCAGGCGATGCGGCCTCCGTCCACGTTGGCCGGGACCCTACCGTCTCTCTCGGTGACGCCCTCGTCCACCAGGCGTCCGCCTTCCCCGAGCTCGCAGAGCCCCAGCTCCTCATAGGCCAGGATCTCGGTTCCGGTGATCAGGTCGTGGACCTGGATCAGATCGATTTCGTCAATCGGCTTCTTGACGCCCGCCATTTTGTAGGCCCGCCGCGCGGCAATATGGGTGCCCATCATCCTTCCGATGCTGTCCGGTTCCGCGCGCGCCACCGCGTGGGAGGAGGTCGACGTTCCTGCGATCCAGACCGGCTTGTCGGTGATCTCGCGGGCCTTTTCCTCCGAGGCAAGCACCATCGCGCAGGCCCCGTCGCTGTACAGACACGACATGCGCGTGGTCGTTGGCCAGGAGATGATCCGCGACTTGAGGATGTCGTCGACGGTCACTTTCTGATGCAACTGCGCCTCCGGATTCGTATAGGCGTTGTTGTAATTCTTGACCGAAACCTTGGCCAACTGCTCGGGCGTCGGGCCGCCGTATTTATCCATGTGGGGCGCCAGACAGAAAGTCGTCAGAAAGCCGGGAACCGACGGCATGACCGGCTGCAGCCAGGTGGTGTCCATGGAGATGAACATGCCGTTCTGGAAACCGTCGCCGCGCGACCGGGTGGCGAAGTCGTAGAAATCGCCGCCCTTCTGCAGCGCCAGGTACACCGTGATATCGCTCATGCCCGAGGCGATCTGCGCGTACGCCGCGGAAAGCGAATAGCCTTCGCCCGCCGCGCCGGCCTCGATGCGCAGGCTCGGCAGGCCCTGAAAGCCGAGATAGTCCTGCATGATGACCGACGGGATCTGCTGCCGGATCATCGATTCGCAATAGATCGAGTAGACGACGTTGTCCACGTCCTTCTTCGATATCTTCGCGTCTGCGAGGGCCTTCTTGACCACCTGCAGGCCGAGCGAACGGAAGGTCCTCTCGGCGTTCCGCATTTGCCAGGGCACGGTGCCGATTCCAACGACCGCTACTTTTCTCATTGCGCTACTTCCTTTCGGCTGCCCAGAGGATTCGGTTGAGGAGCGTCATCTCCGAGACCTTGCCCTTCTCGATACTGACATGGCCTTGCGCGATCGGATGCGTGACATCGACCCTTTCGCGCATGACCTTCGCGAATTCCCGCGTATCACCGGCGACCACGAGGTCGGTCTTTTCGGAAACGCCTTTCGCGATCGTCATGCGGGCGGAGTCGATCGTCAGGTAGAACGGACCGTCTTCGCCGTCCAGACGGAACTGGATCGTCTTCGGGAAGACCTCCATGAGGTTCCGCGCGGCGCGGCTTTCATTGAGCCGGGGCGCGAGCGTTGACAATTCCTCGAACGTGCGATTCATCGATTCTTCTCCCGGCTAGACCGTGAGCACCAGCTTGCCCAGGGCCTCGCCTGATTCGAGCGCGCGGTGTGCCGCCGCCGCTTCCGCGAGCGGATACGCCTTGTGCACCACCGGTTTCAGCAGTCCGCGGCCGGCGAGCGCCAGGACCTGCGCGAAGTCGTCCTTGCTGCCCTGTCGGTTGCCGAGCAGGCTGATCTCGCGAACGTACAGCTGGAACAGGTTTGCCTGCGTCTCGCCGCCGCTCACCGTGCCGCAGATGACGTAGCGGCCGCCGTCGCGCAGCGCGGCGAGACTCGGCGCGAAGGCTTTGGCCCCGACGCAATCCGCGACGACGTCCACCGGGCGGCCGTCGTTCAGCTTGCGGACCGCAGCGCCCACGTCCTCGCGGTAATGGTCGATCACCGCCTCGGCGCCGAGCGAGCGCGCGAGATCGGATTTCTTGCCGCCGCCCGCCGTCGCGAACACCCGCGCGCCGAGCAGCTTCGCGATCTGGATGGCTGCCGTGCCGACGCCGGAGGCCCCGGCCCAGACGAGAACGCTCTCGCCCGCCCTTACCTGGGCGCGCTTCACCAGCATGTGCCAGGCTGTGGAGAAGGTGATCGGCATCGCGGCCGCGGCAGCAAAATCGAGATGGTCCGGAATGGGGAAGGCGCATGACGCAGGCAGCACGATGTACTCGGCGTAGGCGCCGTCGCGCTGCCAGCCGGGCACCTGCATGCTCGGGCACAGATTGCTGAAGCCCGTCAGGCATTGCACGCAGTGCATGCACGAGATTTGGGGCAGGACCGCGACACGCTGTCCGAGTTTCAAGTGAGCGTCCGGTCCGGCCGCGACGATCTCGCCGGCACAGTCGGAGCCGGGGATGAGGGGGAGCGGCGCCGGCCGCGTGCCCTTGCGGATCCAGATGTCGAGATGATTGAGCGCGCAGGCCCGGACCCTGATCAGAACGTCGTCGCCGCGCTGGAGGCGCGGGTCGGGCACCTCCTCCAGGCGCATGACCTCCGGCTCGCCGAATTCGTGGATAAGGATCGCGCGCATTGGTCGCGCCTACGCTTTTTCGCGCAAGTGGTTCAGCATCGCGAGGAAGGCCATTTCGTAGCCGAACGCACGAAAACCGGTTACCTGCCCGATGCACCCGCTGCCGATGTGATCGAAGAAGCCGACCGGGCTGCGCGTCCAGATGTTCGACTGGTGCACTTCCACCGTCGGAATCTGCGCGGCCAGCAGCGTATCCCTCAGCGGTTCCCCGTGGTGGGTGAGGCCGCCGGGATTAAAGATGATCCCGTCGACGTGATTGTCGCGGGCCTCGTAGAGCTTGTCGATGATTGCGCCTTGGTGGTTGGATTGAAAGCACTCGAGCTCGACCTTGTGCGTGGCGGCGAGCCGGCGCATCCGGTCCTCGATCTCCGCGAGCGTGGTCTTGCCATACAGGTGCGGCTCGCGATAGCCGAACGCGTTGGTGTTCAGCCCGTTGATCATCAGAATCTTAGTCATCTAGCGTATGCCCTTTGTCATTGTCAGCCCCGATTCTCCGCAAGCCCGCGGCCACGCACAACGTCTTGATCTCCCAGTCAACGACCCAGGTCCTGACGTGTCAACGCGAAATTGTGTCCGAAGATCTCCGTGATCTGGCCCGGAGCGGCGCCATGCCTCGCGAACTCGCCGGGGTGGAGTTCCTTTCCCAAGACGGAGTTCACCGCAGCTGGGTCATAGCCCTCCACGATCAGCACCTGGTCGGCCTCCTGGTCATTGCCACCGCGGAGCTTCTGTTCATTTGTCTGCGGCTGACCGGTCTGCTTGATTGCCTCGAGAAAATGGACGGCGACCATGCCGGCTCTCGCCGGCAGCCCGGGAAGGGCGGTCTTCGTCAGCCAGTCGCGCAGCGCATCTTCCTTTCCCGCGTCCGGGGCGAACCGTATCGTCGCGACAACCTGCCCGATGCCGGAACCGTAACTGCCGACGATTCGGCAAAGGCTTCTCATGATGTTGCGCGTCTGCGGCATCATCTTCTGCGTCCACGGCGTCGGATTGTTCAGGCACTTGAGATAGGCCGCGGACTTCAAGGTTTCGAAGTTCTCGACTTCGTACGTGACGAAATACTTGCGGCCTCCTGCAAGGGTGATCGCGCGCCGGCCGCGCAGAAAGCCCGGGATGCCGAGCCGCTCGTACATGTGTTCCTGCGCGTGCCAGTGGTCATGCTCGGTAATCACTTCGGGGATGACCTCGAACCAGATGAGCATCCGCGCGTTGCCGAGCTGTGCCATAAATGTGCTCCTCGATCAGGCAGGGTTAAGGCAGGCTGCGAAAGTGTGCCACGCTTCTACGCGACGGGACACCGGTTGACTGCCAGTCAATCTGACTGACGAGCGAGCCCCGATCACTGCAGGCTCCCAAGGGCTTGCGCGATGCGTGCAAAGGCTTCGTCGAGCTGGTCCTCCGGGCAGGTGTATGACAGGCGCAGGGTGGGCCCAAGGCCAAAAGCCGACCCGGGCACGGTCACGACCGCAACCTCGTCGAGAAGGAATTCGGCGAGATCCTCGTCGCTCGTGACGCGTCTATGCTTGCCGGGTGCGACTGCGCCCATGTAGGTGCTGCAGTCCGGAAAGACGTAGAACGCACCGTCGGGGCGGGGGCAGCTGAGTTTCGGCACCTGGGCCAGCAGTTTCAGCACCCGGTTGCGGCGCACCTGGTACGCCGCGCCGACTGCGATGAGTTGGTCGCGCGGAATGCGAAGCGCTTCGAGCGCACCCGCCTGCACGATGGTCGCCGTTCCGGAGGTCACCTGCGACTGCACCTTGAGCATCGCTTCGATGAGATCGCGCGGTCCCCCCGCGTAGCCGATCCGCCAGCCGATCATCGAGTAGGCCTTGGAGAACCCATTCACCGTCAGCGTCCGGTCGTACAGGTCGGGCGCAACCGATGCGATCGTCGAGAACCGCGCCGGATCGTAAACAAAGAACTCGTAGATATCGTCGCTCAGGATGAGGACGCCCGGATGTCTGCGCAGCACCTGCGCAAGTGCGAGCAGTTCCTCCCGGCGGTAGACGGCGCCGCTCGGGTTGTTCGGGGAATTCAGGATCAGCCAGCGCGTACGACGCGTAATGGTCGCCTCGAGCCTGTCTGCCGACATCTTGTGACCAGCCGACGCGGGACACGACACCGGCACCGGCTTGCCGCCGGCCAACCTGACGATGTCGGGATAGGAAACCCAGTAGGGCGCGGGAATGATGACTTCGTCACCGGCATTCAGGGTGGCCATCATCGCGTTGAAGATCACCTGCTTGCTTCCGCTGGAAACCAATATCTGATTGGCGTCGTAGGAGAGAGCGTTGTCGCGCTTGAACTTCTCTGCGATCGCCTCCCTGAGGATCCCGATCCCCTCGACCGGGGGACTGCGCCCTTCGCCGCGGTGGGCGGCGTCAGCGGCCGCGGCCCGCACCGTTTCGGGAATCGCCGTATCCGGCTCTCCCAGACCGAGGCTGATGACGTCGCGGCCGGCTGCGCGCATTGCCGCTGCCCGTCGCCCCATGGCCAGTGTCTGGGAAAAGGCGATGTCCGCAAGCCGGGAGGCAATGGACGTCACGAATCACCTTTTCCGAGACGCTTCATCGCCGCGATGAGACAGGCCGGCTGCGGCTCCCGTGGAAACCGAGACGTAACCCTCGATGCGATCTCGTTCAATCAGGTGCGCGGGCCGTTCGGCCGGATTTCCGAACCCGCCTCCGCCGGGCGTACGGACCGTCATTCGGTCGCCGGTCCGCAGTGTATGCATCCGTCGCGTGTCGGCTGGTTTATCGTTGATCAGAAACTCGCCCGGCGCGCCGGCGCCGCCTCCACCAACGCCGTCTGCGCCTTTGCGCAGACGGTCTGCGGCGATGCCCAGGCTGATCGGCTTTGTCTCGGTGACGCGCATGGCGACCTCCAGCCCAAGCCCACCGCGGTGTTTGCCGGCTCCGCCGGAGTCGGTTCTGAGGGCTTTCCGCTCGACGCGAAACGGCGCGAGGCGTTCCATATACTCGACGGCCACGCCCGCAATGTTGGATGGCCAGCTCAGGACAGCCGGCCCGTCGTGTCGGCAGTTGCCACCCATGCCGCCGGCAAAGAAGAAAAAGTTGGCATAGGGTTTTCCGTCCTCGGTGATGCCGGATTGCTGCATCGACCAGGTCGGGGCTCCGCCGGATGGTGCGATGACGCGCTCCGGGATCACCTCGGCCATGGCTCCCAGGATGGCGACGGGCAGATAGTGCCCAAGCATGTGGCGCCAGTAGCCGCCTGTGGGAAAACGGTGGTTCAGGACGCTGCCCTCGGGCGCCCGGACCGTTATCGGCCGCCAGACCCCGTCGTTATTGGGCAACGAGGGTGCCAGGATGCACTTCAGGCCGTAGGAGGTGTAGGCGTAGGTGTACGCGTAGACGGAATTCAGCGCCGAGCCGTCCAGCTGGCTTGTGACGTTCTCGTAATCCACGGTGCAGCTCTTGCCATCGAACGTCAACAACACTGTCATGGTAATCGGCTCGATCAACCCGTCCGGCGTCACGGTGAAGCGGTACGTTCCTGCGGGAATTTCCGCGATCGCCGCCCGCATGGCGGCTTCCGACCGGTCGTGAATCTCGGCGGCGAGGCTGGAAAGCTCCGCCAGCCCGTGTTCCTCCATCAGCGTGAGGACGCGTTGCTCGATGACCTCGAGCCCGGTGATCTGCGCAAAGAGGTCCCCGACCACCTCGTCCGGCGCGCGCACATTTGCGCGCAGCAGCGCGATGAGTGTGACATCTATTTGTCCGGCATCCATCAGCTTTAGCGGGGGGATCTGGAATCCTTCCTCGAAGACGTCACGCATCTCCATGCTGCCGGTGCGTCCTCCGATATCGGGCGCGTGCGCCGTGGAGGCGGCAAACCCCACGACCGTTCCCTTATGGAAGATGGGCATCATGATGTTCACGTCGGAGAGATGGCCGGTGCCGTACCAGGGATCGTTGCAGATAAAGACGTCGCCCGGCTTCATCCGGGCAACATCGAATCGGTCGATAAAATGCCGGACGGTGCGCGGCAACGTTCCGATGAAGGACGGGATCGACGCGGTGGCTTGAGCCAGCAGCCTGCCGTGCGTGTCGGTGATCACGCAGGCGAAGTCCGACGACTCCCGCACGACGGAGGAAAACGCGACCCGGACGAGCGCCACGGAAGCTTCGTCGACGGCGGCAATCAGGCGTTTCCACAGGATTTCCAGTGTCACCGCGTCGAATCGGCCGGCCATCGAATTCCCTCAGTTATCGTTCGAGCGTGAAGTCGGCTTGCTTGGAGACGTGAAGAATCGGCGCCTCTTCGGGCACGTCGAGCGTGACGATGATGGTGCCGTTCGCCGCAACCTGAGCACGCGCGTCCGGCGGAACGATGAGTGTCGATTCGGCCTCCTCGATGACCGCTGGCGTCGGTATGTCGCTGCCCGCGGGGAGCTTGCGCCGGTCGTAAACCGACGTGAGTACGTAATCGTCCTTGGTGCCGTAATAGACGCGACGCGCTCCCTTGAGCGCATCGGCGACGCTGCGGCCCGCCCCATAGGCGACCTGCAAATCGTCATTTCCCGCCGGCGCCTGCGCGGAGACGCGGATGTTCACGATTTCGGCCGTCGACCCGATCGGTATGCGGGAAAAAATCGCCCGGTAATCGTTCTCGAACCTCTGAAGGATCAAGTCGCGCGACGCTGCGGTATAGGGACCATCCGGCAATCCGACGACCAACTCGAAGCCCTGGCCAACGTAGCGAATGTCGGCAAGGCGCGAAATGGTGGTCGCCTCGGGCCCGATGCCGGTTTCCCGAATGACCCGCGTTGCGCCCGCTTCGAGCAAGCGGTAAGTCGTTTCGAGGTGCTGCCAGTCAATCGCATCCAGGCGTTCGGCGATGGTGGCGACGCGATCGATGCGGGCGGGTGCGACAAGCATGCCGATCGCCGACGCTACGCCGGCCGACGGCGGACAGACCACCTTGATGATCCCTAGCTTGCGGGCGACCTCGCAGCCATGCAGCGGGCCGCCTCCGCCCGTAGTGAGCAAGGCATAGTGCCGCGGATCTTTGCCCTGCTCCGCGATATGCACCCGCGCCGCGCTGGCCATGCTTTCGTTGACGATGTTGTGCACGCCCCAGGCGATCTGGGCGAGCGACAGGTTCGAAGCCTCGGCGAGCGGGTGCAGGGAAGCCTCCGCGGCTTCGCGGCTGATCGCAATGGTGCCGCCCGCGAAGAAGCCCGGATCGAGGTAGCCAAGGAGCAGGTTGGCATCGGTCACCGTGGGGCGTCTGCCGCCCCGCTCATAGCAGGCCGGCCCAGGCACTGAACCGGCGCTCTTGGGGCCGACATTAAGCAAGCCGAGTTGATCGAGATGCGCGATCGATCCGCCGCCAGCACCGATTTCGATCAACTCGATCGTTGAAATCTTGATCGGCAGCCCCGATCCGTCGATGAAGCGCTTCTCTCGTGCCGCCTCGAAATCATAGGCAATGATCGGCTGGCCGTCGTCAACGACCGAAAGTTTTGCCGTCGTGCCTCCCATGTCGAAGGCGAGCACGTTTCGCAGGTCGCTGCGTTTGCCGAAATAGGCGCCGGCCAGCGCGCCGGCGGCCGGCCCGGACTCGAGCATCTCGATCGGCTTGCGCTTGGCCTCGTTGACGTTGGTGAGGCCGCCGTTCGAGAGCATCAGGAACAACTCGGCATTCGTGCCGGCAGCCTTCAGTTCGCTCCCCAGCCCGTCCAGATAACGGTCGGCAATCGGTTTGATATAGGCATTTGCGACGGTAGTCGAGGTACGCTCGAATTCCCGGATCTGCGGACATGCGTCCGAAGAAATGGAGACGAACAGATCGGGAAAACGCGACTCCAGCATGTCCCGCGCAAGGCGCTCGTGGATCGGGTTGGCGTAGGCATGAAGGAAGACGATCGCGATCGAAATCGCGCCCCTGGAAATCAACTCTTCCGCGCATCGCATCAGCGCGTCGGTGTCGAGGGCCATCTCGACCTCGCCATTCGGGCCGACGCGCTCCGGCACCTCGAGGCGCATGCTGCGACGGACCAGCGGCTTCGGCATTTCGATGAAGACGTCGTAGAGTTCGAACTTGCGCTCGTGGCCGATCTCCAGCACGTCGCGGAAACCCTGAGTCGTAATGAGGCCGGTCTCCGCGCCCTGCCGTTCGATGAGGGCATTGGTGAACAGCGTGGTCGCGTGCACGATGCGCCGAACGGCGTCGATACGAAGCCCCTCGCGCTCGAACAGGTGGCGCATTCCGGAGATCACGCCCCGCGTCGGGTCGTCGGGAGTCGTGAGCTCCTTGTGAGTGAACGAGACGCCCGTGACGTCGTCGTAGAGGACAATGTCGGTGAACGTCCCGCCGATGTCGATCCCGAGCGAGAATTCGGAAGCCGTACGTGGGTCCTTGGTCACGACCTTGACCGTCTCGTAGCTCATGGTAGTTCCATGCGACGGAGAACCGATTATTCAGGGGCGTGGCCGGCTCGGCAACAGGTTGATCAGGAAGTCAATGCCTTTACGCCCGATCGCTCCCCCGGTAGCATCCCGTGATGAATCCTGGTCGGCACGTCGAGTGCCATGCTTGCTGCTTAGCGCATCGTCCGGGCAACGTGTTCGAAGGCCGCCCGCTCGCGAATCTCGAATTTCCCCCGACGCGTGAGGCGACTGGCGGATGCGCTCGCCGCCCGTCGGCATGCGACGCACGGCGGGAACGGACCAATGGAAACGAACACAATCAACTGAAGGAGTAATAATGCAGTACCAGACATTGCGCGTGGAGATCAAGGACAAGGTCGCGAAGGTGATGCTCAACAGGCCCGGCAAGAAGAACGCGATGAGCCCGCAACTGCACAAGGACATGACGGCGGCGCTCGAGGCGCTACGCTACGACGAGAATGCCGCGGTCCTGGTGATCACGGGCGCGGGAGAGAGCTTCTGCGCCGGCATGGACCTGAAGGAGTTCTTTCACGAGCTGAAGGGCAAGCCGGACGAGTACGACCGGATTCTGCGCATGGCCGTCGAATGGCGCGGCCGCACGCTGCGCCAGTATCCGAAGCCGACGATCGCGATGGTGAACGGCTACTGCTTCGGCGGCGCCTTCTCCATCGTCGAGGGGTGCGACCTCGCCGTCGCCGCGGACGAGGCGCAATTCGGCCTGTCGGAAATCAACTTCCGGATGTTTCCTGGCGGCAGCGTCTCCAAGTCGCTCGCTAATCTGATGCGCCCGCGCGATGCGTTGCTGTACGCGATGACGGGCCGCAGGTTCGACGGCAGGAAGGCGGCCGAGATCGGCTTCGTCAACCAGTCCGTGCCGGGCGTGCGGCTGGAAGCGGAGACCCTGGCGCTCGCCGCGGAGCTGGCGGGCAAGGATCCGGTCGCGCTGCGCGCGTGCAAGGACGCCTACCGGGTTTCGCTCGAGATGCCCTGGGATGCGGCGATCAGCTATGCGGCGGCGAAGGAGCACGAGGTGTTCGTGCTGCAGAAAGGCGCATGGGTCGACGAAGGCATCGGCGATTTCGTGAAGGGCCTTTACAAGCCCGGACTCGAGCGGCACGGGGCGGGAAAGAAGTAGCGCGCAGGCCGCGCGGTGAGGAGGGGCGATGGACTTCGAATTCACGCAGGAACAGGACATGCTCCGCGACAGCGTGCGCAGGATGATGGATCGGCTCGCGACCCCGGACTACATCCGCCGCCTAGACCGCGAGCAGGCCTATCCCTACGAGCTCTACGACGCCTGGGTGGAAATGGGATTGCTGCGCATGCCCTTCCCGGAAGCCTACGGCGGGCTGGACGGCAGCGTGCTCGACATGACGATCATTGCCGAGGAGCTTTCGCGCAGCAGCTTCGATTTCTTCACCGCCTACGGAGGAAGCGTGTTCTGCGGTCTGAACGTCGTGCGCAAAGGCAGCGACGAGCAAAAGCACCGCTGGATACCTCGGCTGTTGTCGGGCGATGTCAAGATGTCGATATCGATGTCGGAGCCCGACGCCGGTTCGGACGTGGGTGCGATGCGCACCACCGCGCGGCGCGACGGCGATCACTGGGTGATCAACGGCCAGAAGCTCTGGGCGACCGGCGCCGGCGCGAGGGGCAACGTCATCAACGTCTACGTCAAGACCGATCCCAAGTCGCATTATCGGCAGGGAATGTCCCTCTTTCTGGTGGACAACGACACCCCCGGTCTGAAGTTGCGCAAGCTCGACATGCTCGGAAGGCGCTGCGTCGGGACCTACGAGCTATTCTTCGATGACGTGCGCGTTCCGGCGGACAGGTTGATCGGCGGCGAAAACAAGGGCTGGGAATGCGTGCTTTCCGGGCTGCAGGTCGAGCGCATCGCCTCGACCGCGGGCTACTGCGGCGGCGCGCAGGCGGTCGTGGACTTCGCGCTTCAATACGCCAAGGACCGCAAGCAGTTCGGGCGCCCGATCGGCACGTTCCAGTCGATTGCACACATGCTCGCCGACATGCAGACCGAGGTGGACGCCGCCCGGGTGCTGATGTGGCGGGCCGCATGGATGCTCGCCAGCGGCCGCGACGCCCTGCGCGAGATATCCGTGGCGAAGCTGTTCGGCTCCGAAACCTACGTCAAGGTGGCGAACCTGGGCATGCAGATCCTCGGGGCCTACGGCTACAACATGGAGTTCGACATGCAACGGCACTTCCGCGACGCCCGCAGCACGACCGTCGGCGCGGGCACGTCGCAGATGCAGCGCAACCTGATTGCCGGGTTGATGGGACTCAAGGTTCAATAGCGACGCTGGCAGAGGGACGGCAGATTTCGCCGGTGCGCCTGACCCATGTGCCCGCAGCGCTCGCATGTGAGCTATTCTCGATCGTCTTCGAAGCAGCTCGCGGGCTTCTCGATCCGCCCGCGCGCCAAGTTCAGCGGCGCCGCGGGCCACTGAACTCGCACGCGGCTTCCGGCCGTCGTCACAGCGTGATGTTGATGTTCTTCAACTGCGTGTAGGTGAGCAGCTCGTCGGAGCCCTCCTCCCGCCCGACCCCGGACTGCTTGTAGCCGCCGAAGCTCGCGCCGAGGAAGTGCGCGCTCACGCTGTTCACCCAGATATAACCCGATTCCACCCGGGCAGCGGCGCGGTGGGCGTTGGCGAGGCTGGTGGTCCAGATCGAGCCGGTGAGCCCGTAATCGACCGCGTTCACCTGCGCGAACATCTCCTCTTCGTCCTTCCACTTGATGACGCTCAGCACCGGCCCGAAGACTTCCTCGTTGGCGATGCGCATGCCCTGATCGACGCCGGTGAATATCGTCGGCTCGACGAACCAGCCGTTCGCGAGCAGCGGGTCCTTCGGCACCTTGCCGCCGTAGGCGAGCTTGGCGCCTTCCTTGGCGCCCAGGCCGATGTATCCCATGATCTTCTCGTGCTGCGTCTTGGAGATGATCGCCCCCATGGTCGTTTCCATCTCCGTCGGGATCCCCGGCCGGTAGGTCTTGACCGCCTCGAGCATGCCCCCGACCACGCGGTCGTAGACCGATTCGTGCACGAACAGCCGCGAAGTGGAGCCGCAGGACTGGCCGCACCAGGTGAAATTCATGCCGTTCACCGCGCCGGCGGTCGCCTTGTCCAGATCGGCATCGGGATAGATGATGCAGGCGTTCTTGCCGCCGAGCTCGAGGGTCACGTGCTTGAGGCGGTCGGCGCCGGCCTTCATGATTGCGCGGCCCGTGGGCACGCTGCCGATCAGCGAGAGGCGCGGAACGAGCGGATGGGCGACCAGGGCCTCGCTGCCCTCGCGGCCGGCGGTGATGATGTTGATCACGCCTGGGGGCATGATGCCGTCGATCAACTCCATCATGCGGTAGGCCGAGAGCGGCGCCTGATAGGGCGGCTTCATGATCACCGTGTTCCCCGCGGCGAGCGCCGGACCCATCTTGCCCGCGGTGAACATGATCGGGTGATTGTAGGCGACGATCCTGCCCACCACGCCGTAGGGCTCGCGCACCGAGAGGTTCACGATGCCCTCGCCCATGGGGATGGTCTCGCCCTTCGCCTCGGTCACGAATCCGGCATAGAACTCGATCTGGATCGCCGCGATGACGGCGTCCTTGAGCATTTCGCGGATGGGATTGCCGCAGTTGGCCGCGTCGAGCATCGCCAGTTCCTCGGCGTTGGCGCGCAGCACGGCGGCCACCTTCTTCATCAACGCCGCGCGCTCGATCGGCTTCATGCGCCGCCATTCGCGGAACCCCTGATGCGCCGCGCGCACCGCCGCGTCGACGTCGGCCGTGTTCGCCTCGGCGCACGGGCCGAGCGACTCGCCCGTCGCGGGATTCCAGGTGTCGAGATAGCCGCCGCGCGGCTTCTGCCACTTTCCGTCGTAGTACAGGTCGCGCTTGCGGGGAAGGATCGGATCGATCTTCGCCTTGACCTTCACGAGTTCGTTCGGCATGTTCATTTCGATGGTCCTTTCGTCAATCGCCTTGGATGTTCGTTTCGTTGATCAGCCTGCCGCAGCGCGCATAGTCGCTGCCGGAATGAAATGTCATTCTGAGGGCGCAGCCCGAAGAATCTGCTTTTCGATCGATTCAAAAGCAGATCCTTCGCTTCGCTCAGGATGACACTGGTGATCAGATCCATTCTGCAACGGGTTCCAAGCCTGTCGTACAGCCGCCGCCGCGTTCAACCGACGTGCTTGCGCAGGAACTCGACCGTGCGCTCACGCGCGAGCTTGGCAGATGCCGCGTCGTAGCTCCCGCGCTGGTCGCAGTTGAAGCCGTGGCCGGCCTTGTAGAAGTGGGATATCGCCTCCGGGTGCGCCGCGGACACCTTTTTCGAAGCCTCGAGCGGAATGGAGTGGTCGGTTTCGCCCCAGTGGAACATGACCGGGCACTTGGGCACCTCGTCCATGACGTTGGGAATGCTCCCGCCGTAATAGGGGACTGCGCAGGCGAGCCCCGGCACGCGGGAGGCCGCCATCCAGGCCGCAGTGCCCCCGTAGCAGTAGCCGACGATGCCGACCTTGCCGGCCGGTTTCGCGTTGCCGATCGCCGCCGCGATGTCGGCCAGCGTGTTGTCCCACTTCAGGCCCTGCACGATGGCGACGCCGGCCTGGATCTCGGGTTGCGTGTAGCCGGTTTCGTAGTTTCGCTGGGCGCGATCGAACAGCGCCGGCGCAACGACCAGATAGCCGTCCGCCGCGTATCCGTCGGCGACCGCGCGGATGTGGCTGTTGACGCCGAAGATCTCCTGGACGACGATCAGGCCGCCGCGCGGCTTGCCCGTGGGTTCGCAGCGGTAGGCCGAGAGGCGATGCCCGTCGGCCGCGGTGAGTTCGATGATTGTTCCCATGGATCCCCTCCAGAGGTTGAGTGCTTGCGGTCCGGCTTGGTATTGTGCGGTCCGGCTTGCTATTGTAGCCATACTCGCCCGCGCGGGGCGTGACGCCGGAGGGGACATCGCATGAAAATCTGCCGTTTCGACGACGACCGCCTCGGGGTGGTCGAAGGCGACGAGGTGCTGGACGTGACCCCCGCCCTCGCCGAGATCCCGATGCAGCGCTGGCCGCTCGCCCAGGGCGACCCGCTCCTCAGCCATATCGATCGCGTCATTGCGGCGGCGAAGCCGCTGCTCGCTTCCGCGCCTCGCAAGCCGCTGGCATCGGTGAAGCTGCTTGCGCCGGTGCCGAACCCCTCGAAGATCGTCGGCGCGCCGATCAACTACGCGGAGCACATCGAGGAATCGAAGCAGGACCCGGGCATCGCGCATGGGCGCACCAACATCCGCCACATCAGCGACTGGGGCCTGTTCCTGAAGGCCAACAGCTCGCTCGTCGGGGCCGGGGAGGAAATCCGCCTGCGCTTTCCCGATCGCCGAAACGATCACGAGGTCGAACTCGCGGTCGTCATCGGCCGCCGGGGCAACCGCATCCGCAAGGAGCAGGCGCTCGATTACGTGTGGGGATACTCGATCGGCCTGGACATGACCGTGCGCGGGCCGGAGTTGCAGTGCTTCCGCAAGTCGCTCGACACCTACAGCGTGCTCGGACCCTGGATCGTCAGCAAGGACGAGGTCGCCGACCCCAATGCGCTCGATCTCTCGATCAAGGTGAACGGAGCCCTGCGGCAGAGCTCGAACACGCGCTACCTGGTGTACGGCGTCGAGCGGCTGATCGAATACGCCTCGAGCATGTATACGCTTCACCCCGGCGACATCATCATGACGGGCACGCCCGCCGGGGTCGGCCCGGTCAGGCCGGGCGATGTGCTGACCGCCCAGATCCAGTCGATCGGCCGTTTCGACATCCGCATCGCGTCGGAATACGGCGGGTGAGCCGAGCAGTGTCTCCGAGGGTGCAATCACCCGTCGGATCCACCGCGTCCGCTACGCAAACAGCGCGAGGCCGGCACCCAGCCCGGCGGCGACCAGCGCCATCAACGGCAGGCAGCGCGCGAACAACTGCCGGCCGCCCGCGACCAGGACCAGGCCCAGCTTGAAGACGATGTTGGCGACCACGGCGAGCACGATGCTGGTGGCCGATTGCGCCTCCGAGAGCGCCCCGAGGTTGAGCAGTCGAAGGCTGGAGAGCGTGACCGCATCGACGTCGGTCAGCCCGGAAATCAGCGCGACCGCGTAGACCCCTCGCGAGCCGAACAGGTCGTTCAGCCACGCGGCGAGGAGCAGGATGACCGCGTACAGAGCGGCGAACGCGAGCGCCGTGCGCAGCTCCGTGGGGTTCGTCACCTCCGGCATAGTGAGTGCCTGCTCTTCCTTACGGCCCCGAATCCAGGCGACGAGCGCAATCAGGCCCGGCAGGAGCCCGCAGGCGAGCACCGGGACTAGGGTCCCGAGCAAAGCCGGCGAAACCGCCGCGACCAGCAGCGCCAGGCGCGCGAGCACAGTCAGGTTGGCGATGACGATGACGGTCACCGCAAGCACGAGCAATTGCGTCCCGGCGCGCGCGTAGCGCGAGTAGGAAAGCGTCGTCGCGGTGCTCGACACCAGGCCGCCGAACAGGCCGAGCAGGGCCGGGCCGTACTCGCGCCCGACCAGCCGCAGGGCGACGTAGCCGGCCAGCGACACGCCGCTGATCAGCACCACCATCAGCCAGACCTGGCGCGGATTGAGCGCCTCGTAGGGACCGAAGGCACGGTCCGGCAGCAGCGGCAGGACGATGAAAGCGACCACGGCGAACTGCAGCATCGAGATGAGATCGCGCCGCTCCAGCCGCTGTGCGATGCCGCGCAGCTCCGCCTTGAAGTAGAGCAGGATGGTCGCGGCGATGGCCAGCATTACCGCGATCCGCGCGAATCCCGACATGGTCATCGCCGCGAGCGCGTAGCACAGCATCACCGCGATGATGGTGGTCGTGCCGGGGTCGTTGGAGGGCTTCTCGTCGTGCAGATAGGCGGCGATCATCATCAGCGCGACGGCCACCGCTCCCGCCGCGACCAGGGCGGGCGAATCGAAGGTCTGGGCGAGGACGGCGCTCGCCGCCCCGAACAGCGCCACCAGCGCGAACGTGCGCAGGCCGGCCTTCGCGGTCGGATTGCGCTCGCGCTCCAGGCCGATCAGCAGGCCGATGCCCAGGGCGGTGAGGAACTCGAACACGCGCCCGAGGCCCTGCTCCGCCAGCCACCCGAATTCCATTTCCAAGACTTGGGTCCTCCCGCCGAAAACAGCGCCGGTCGGCCCGTTTCGCACGATTTTCCAGGCGCCACATTGATCGAAATCAAACGCGGGCGCGCAACGATTTATTCATGCCTTTCAAAGGCGTTTTGACCTGCGTTGAACGCTGCTCAGGCTTGGCTAATGAGGTCATTGTCTTCTATAATCGAGGACTTTTGAGCCGAGGCCCCGCGACGTGACGCCGCTCGAAAGCGCGACGCTGGTCTGGCGGCAGGCCAAACGGATCCTCGCCCTGCAGTTGGCGTTGACGGCGGCGGCGGCGGTGATTGCAGCATTGGTGTGGGGTCTTAGCGCCGGCACCTGGGCGCTGGTGGGCGGCGCGGTATGCGTCGGACCCTCCGCGCTGTTCGCGTTCAAGCTGTCGCGGGCGGCGAAGCACTCCGGGCAGGCTTTCGGGATCGCCTTCGTTTTTGGCGAGCTGATCAAGGTTGTGCTCGTGGCGGCGTTGTTTGCGTTGGTGTACTCCCGCTTCGGGAGCGTCGACGCGCTGGCGCTGCTGCTTGGCTTTATCGCCGCGATACAGGGATATTTCTTGGCTTTTCTGATTGCCTGACGAATCTTATGCCCTCAGCCGAACACGCCCCCAACGCATCCGAATACATCGTCCATCACCTGGCGCATCTGAACACCAAGCCGCAGAAGTCGATCATCGACCTCTCCGTGCTGAACGTC